>Ga0153959_1000044_pt1 | contig 84196 bp, 108 predicted proteins | sample TSFL043MetaG_FD_104685 | JGI IMG/M metagenome (GOLD analysis project Ga0153959, IMG submission 104685) | Attine ant fungus gardens microbial communities from Florida, USA - TSFL043 MetaG | ecosystem: Host-associated > Fungi > Mycelium > Unclassified | place: USA: Florida, Wekiwa Springs...
ATTATTTTTTTTTTATTAAAAATATTATAAACTAAATTTTTTTTTTTTTTTACAGTTTCATCTCTTTTTCTTTTTTTTTTTTTTTTTTTTTTTTTTTTTTTTCCTTTTTTTTTTTTTTTTTTTTTTTTTTTTTTCAAGCACAATCTTTTTGCAGTCCAAGCTTTTTTCTTAGTTTTGCATTCTGCTAATGCTTTTTTCATCCATGCCTTTTTCTCAAGTCTCTGTTGTCTAAATGCCTCATACTCCTACTAGGACTCATCATCAAAATCAGAAAAAATAAGGATATTTAAAGTATTAGAAGATGACATAGTTATGGTTGGAGTTCAAAAAAGAAAAAATTTAGTAAAGTCCTTTTATCACTCCAATCAGGTAATAATTGTATTGCTTATGCAATAAGGATTTTGAAGGCTTAGCTCTAAAGTTATATCCAGAAATTTTATAGTTATTTTCTTTTTAATTCTTTTATTTTTATTTTTATTAATATTATTGTTCTTCTTTTCATAGTAGATTTCCTAGTAGTCAAAACCTTTTATAATTACATTGTAGTCCATGTTCTATATATATTTCTTTTTCTTGGATTTAGTATATAAACTGTATAGTTGCTTTGTAGTTCTTTAGTTTGTAAATTAATGTTACTTGAAGATACTACTGCATTATCAATAGTAGAGGCAGAATACATAGCTTTTACCAAGGCCATGACATAAGTACTATGGTTAACAAAATTCTTTGATGAAGTTGGACTATCAATAAAAACTCCTATAGAAATACAAGTAGACAATAATGGTTCAATTTCAAATACCTTGAATAACAAGAGTCATCACTGCACAAAATATATTGATGTAAAACATTATTTTATAAAAGAACAGACAGAACAAGGGAATGTAACCTTCAAGTATATATCATCTGCAGATAATCTTGCTGACATCTTTACAAAACCACTCCCTCATGAAACTATCCAACAACTCACTTCATATCTTGACATGGATAGCAGACCAACATCAATGGTCCAGGAAGAGTGTTACAGCATAGCAGTGGCTTACATTGGGATGAAATGAGGTAATATTATACTCAAGTCAACTAGGACCGAGTGTTGAAGACTAGGTCAGTACATGAATAGGTCAGAGTATGAGATAACACACCTAGGACCGAGTGTCGAAGACTGGGTCCTAGTGAACAACATAGCTATGTTTATATACCAATAGGATTGCAAATGGACTCAGGTGTAGCTATAGCAATATGACAAGTAATGAATAATAGTGGAGAAGAGGAATTAAATGACGTAGCGATGACGAGTTGAATTAGAATGACATCATCCCCTCAATAGAGTGTTGTAGTAAACTGTTGAGTTAGTAGTCAATTACCACAATATGTCATTAATGTGGCATTCTTCTTGTCTTATATAAATAGCATTTTTTATTCCTTCCTTATCCCTCAGCCATCTACATCTGAGGTGAGTCATGATCATCCATACCTGCTATAATACTTAGATTATTATGTAGAGACTTTATTCATAGGTAATATCAGCCATCTACCATATTGTGTGACATCTGAGACTTTCTTCATAGAACTTACAAGTTTTCTTATTCACAGACAAACAACTAGTTTTCTAGATCTTGTCCTCTTCAGCAAGGTCAAAAGAAACTTTGTTAGACAATTTTTACTATATACACTGATTATATAATCATATGTGCTCGTCTTCCAGTTTCTCCAAATTGATATACTAATGCACTATCCGTCCAATATTTACATCCACAAAATTATTAACCAATAAATTACATAAAGATGTACCATATTGCAGTATTATGTGAAATCATGTGGCTCAACAGCAGACATTCGAGGGGTAGAGACAGACGAGATCATTGATATCTGTTCTTGTCGTGAGAAGCATGAGTATTCTTTAATGGGGTGAAAACAATCGGCGGGAACCTAGACGTTGGGTAGTTGGCTCCTTCTGAGTGTTGGACTTGCACTGGAAGTGAGGGAGCATTGAGTTGTTCTTGACGTCTGTTGAATAATCTGAGGTTAAGGAATACACGTGTTCCCATTGTGACAGTCATTAAAGTGGAGAATGGAACTGTAGCAGGTTTGATGAGGTTGAAGCTGGAGAGTCGCTGCGTTTGGATGGAAAGTACCACGATATTTGTGGCAGTTTGAAGGAAAAAATAGAGAAGGCTGTCATTGTAGATTTGGCGATTGACTTTTGACTTGAATGTGTCAAAGTTGCCTCGGAATTTGACCACCGTAAAGATAAATACGCAAGTATCAAACGCAACGGAAGAAGCGTAGCTAATTGGGGACCATGGGGCTTCCGGATGGAGTTGACAATTTGATAGAATCAATGTATGTGGACCTGTATCCCCACGGAACTGCGTTGATACGGTTATCTGGGAGATGTTCTTCAGCCCCGGACTCCAATCAGATAGCTACTTTTGATCACCACTTACCCAACACGCAATCATGATCACGTAAAATAGCCCAACGACCACGCTTACGAGGATGGAGCCATTCCAGAGTGCTCGTACTCGATACCCGAAGATAGCGCCGGAAGATGCAGTCGTGAGAACGGCACCAGCTGCACTGGTTGATATGGCGACTTGACAGAGTTCTGTCTGGACAACTGTAAAAAACAATGAGGGCAACGTCGCGATGATGCCAGAATACCGCAACACGATGAACCTTTTCAATGATTGAGTTTGGCTCTACATCACCCAGAGGAGTACCCACCACCAAGTTGCAGGAGATTTCCAGATGTTTCTGTCTTTGGATCTATATAGGGAGAACTCGTCTGGTAGTTGGATAAAACTATAATGAGGATGGTCAGTCTAGTCCATGGATATGGTTTAGGTCGCTCACTAGTCCCACGCAACGACACCGAATGCAGCAGAGGTAGTGATAGCGATTCCGACTGGAGGAGGTCCTGTCACCTACTACTGATAGGCTATCCACTATATAGATACTCACTCAAATGAACTTGGAGGTCTTGAAATTCAGCTAGATTCATACCAGGAGGTAAGGGGATTTGGGCCACATTGGATAGGGGAGCTGTGTCACCAGTCGAGGACATTACTAGGATGAATGGGGCCTAAGCCATTGAATGACCTGCATTTAAGAGAGGATGGATGATTAACTCAGACGAAGATCAAGATGAATTCTGTTCCGGCTCCGGAATTACAAAAATAAATATTGGACAGCTTATTGTGCCTGTTTCGATCAGACAGGGCGAGATCAGTGAACGTCAACTTGTTGCAAGATGCTGAAGCGCAAGGAAACTCTCATGCGTTCTGATCATTATTATTCGATCATTCAATTCGTTCACCATTCGTTCACGCTTCTCAAAACCTCCACAGAAGTACGTGCCAGCTGCGAGAGCATAACCCAATATCAGACCGACTTCGTGTCATAGTTATAAGAACTATCTCTCCCACATTTCATAAATCACGTCATTCAAACAATGTTGGTTCGTCAGGGGCTGCCATTGGATGGATGGATGATGTCTCCGCCGTCAGCTGTCTGCATCAGATAGGATTTGGGTCCGGCTCCGATTACACGTGGTGAATACATGGCACTGTATCCAATCTGACAATATTAGCACTGCTTTAAGCCTCGAAAGGTGAGTTACATCATATGACAAGCGGATACTGGTTAGTCAGTGCGCCATAAGACTATCTGCATCGATAGCAACTGTGAACATGGAAATCCAGTAATCTATCAGATCACTGCTTCCGAATTTGACCGAGACCCCGAGACCTCCTGAATCTAGGAGGACATACATAGGATGCGTAGCACTAACACTTCAGGAATCATGGTGCTTAGATGCATAATGTATGGACCGTGACCAAGCACCGAAATAGAAATCGATGATCAAGAAAGGGTATTCACTACCACACATCGTAGCTAAGGGGAATATGAATATGATAAAGATTATTAGATAATACCTATAGCAAACAAAAAACCCGAAGAGTAGGGAGCAAAAAAGAATCCAGGGGTGACATTGGACAGGCCAGTAAAGCCCAGTGAGAAACATCGACCAGGGAACGAGACTCCAGTGCAAGTCCACTACTTGAAATGAGATATAGAGTATATCAGAAGAGAGTGGAAAAGCATGTCGTTCTCGGACAAAGCGGTCACGGGTCAGAAATAGGGCTACCAAGGTCGTCACCAAGGCGTAATCGAAACATCCAAGGACCTAGAACATGGTCACATGGTCCCCTCATGCCTTTTAAGGAAAGCAAAGCAGGTCTTATCTGACTATAAACAATCCTTTTCATTGATTTTCTCTCGAAGGTCGATGTCTCCATTGTTGTATTCCAGGGAATTGTTGTGAATCCAAATACTGTGCTCGCCTCTCAGACCATCAGCAGGAGTTTCAGGTCTTGACGATGCAAGATTGGATGATGTTCCAGTTGCCTGCGATATCAGCTGTTGATTATGAGGATAATACGACCGTCGTTGCATCTTCTTGAAATCGTAACTGGTGAACCTATCGGAAAGCTTCAAAACATGTACGGATCAGAAGCACAGTAAAAACGGACTCTTCTTCCATCTGCCTCATTTCTGTACTCAAGTTTTCTTGATTGACCTTGCGAGTTTTAGCTTTCAGAGGATTATCTTCTAGAAGTAGTTCTTCTAGTTCATGCGAAGCGTCAAAATTGGATTTCTTAGTCTAAAGGGAAAAAGCAGGTAAATACGGTCTCGTCATAAGGATGGGTACTTACATCCGGGACAAATGGTGGAATTTGTTCCTTTGATTCCAATGTTTCCCAATCAATGCATTGGAACCATGGTAGCCGTTGAAACTCGTGAAATCCTTCGCTGTCGCCTTTGCAACCAATGCGTCTGCTCGGATCTCTGTCCAGGAGCTATTTCAAATGTCAGTCTGACGATATAAAGATGGCTATCAAGCGACTAACTCCTTTTAGCACCTGCATAGCCTGACGACTGCATTTCCTTTCCGTGTCTTCAGGCCACTTGAGAGGATCCTTAGTTATACTATAGGTCAGATCGTTATTTGATCGTCCACGGAAGGGTCGGCGGCCAAATATTAGCTCGTAAGCGCAAATTCCAAGTGACCACCAGTCAATCTGATACGAATAGCCTCGCTTGAGAAGAATTCTGTCTTGAGCTTAATAGATGTAGATTATTAGATGAATTGGAACCTACTCAGGAGCCATATAGGCCATAGAGCCTGCAACACCAGTGATTTTGCGCTCATTGAAATGAACCGCGATGTTGAAATCAGTCAGATGGGCATTCCCCTTTTCATCTAGGAGAATATTGTCTGGCTTGATATCTCTGTTGATATATAATATAGACATAAGGAAGTCCCTAAAAGGAAGGAACACCAACCGATGCATGATTCCCATGTCATGGATGAAGGAGAGGGCAGAAGACAATTGGGCAACGTAGAAGCAAACGGCATTCTCTTCCAAAGACCCGATGCGCTCAAGGTGGACTAGGATGAAGTTGAGGGCAGATAGAATGGTAGGAAAGGATAGACGCACACCGCAAATCGCCACCCAACATCAGATCTAGGACAAAAAAGCAGTTCTCGTCGTCTTGAAATGCGTAACGAAGGTTGACAACAAAAGGATGATCGATCTAAGGAGCAAGTTAGGTGGCGGCGAGAAAGGCCAGGTGAATACGAGCCTCTTCTAGAAGTCGACGTTCTTGGATAATGTTTGGAACAGCTTTCATCTTAACACATCTTGCCTTGCTAATGTATTTAAGGGCGTAAAGTTGACGAGTCTGCTTGTGCTGGACAACACGGACCTAGGACGAGATTAGGAATTGCTTGTGGAGGGAAGGAAAAGAGATGTGGACTTTGCCAAAGGCACCCTTTCCCACACAGCGAAGGAGAACAAAATGAAAGAGGGTAGCTTCGCCATCAAAATCAATGGGCTAGAAAACCCAACACGACATAAGTTGTGCTCAGAACGGGACTTGAGGCGGCACACCTGGGGTCTACAACAGACAGCACCCATTGTACAAGATCGTAAGGAATCGTCAAAGTAGATGAGAAGGCTGTTGAGAGCAGCTGCGAGCCGACAGAAACGCCGGGAGAGGAGGGGGCAGAGCGAGAAGGAGAGAGAGACGAGATGGAAACGGATCCCACAAGAGACTGACTGATTATGTAATATACAATAACTTTCATGATTTGACCATGCTTCAATCCTTCATGGCTGATTTTGCTCGCCCGCTCGTTATCTCTGGTCCCTCTGGCGTTGGAAAGAGCACGCTTCTCACTCGTCTTTTTCAAAAACACCCCGACCGCTTTGGCTTCAGTGTTTCTCGTGCGCTCTGTCACCCAATCTGTGCCTGATTTCATCTCTGAGCTCCTTCAGATACCACCCGCACTCCTCGGCCAGGCGAAGTCAACGGCCAGCACTACTATTTTCTGTCCCGGGAAAGTTTTCAAGATCTCCTCGATCGCAACTATTTCATCGAGCACGCAGAGTTCTCAGGCAATTTGTATGGCACTAGCTATGCTACAGTGCGCGAAATCCAAGAACAGGGTAAGCGCTGTATCCTTGATATCGAAGCTCAGGTATAGCCTGACTTGAATTGTTTTGTTCTGTTCTGACGTCCTCGTCTTCAGGGAGTTCGTCAGATAAAAAACACTGATCTCCATCCTGTGTATCTCTTCATCTCCCCGCCCAACCTCGCCTCATTGTTGGCTCGTCTCCGGGGCCGTGGTACCGAAACGGAGGCTTCCCTACAAAAGCGTCTTGCCACAGCACATGAGGAGATAGCATTTGCTAAGGAGCCGAACGTGCATGATGTGGTCATCGTCAACGACAACGTCGACCGAGCATACGGTCTTTTAGAGCAATTGGCACTCGGAGAAAAGATTGCAGCTGATGAGCTTCCTCCTCTAGATGACTGAGAAGATAGATATAGATATGCCGATTTCAATAAAAAACCTGTAGTTATTAATAACTTTTTTCTACTTCCTCTCGATCGCTTTGGTTAGTCAGCACCGCTGTATCTTTGACTCTTACCATCATGTTCTGTCATGATTTGGAGGGCTGGGGACCCGTTTCTCGCCTGAGACCATTTGACACCACTCCTTGCTATGAGGAGGGGATCCTTTTTTCTGTTCTTTCGGCTGCAATTTTCATTGTGAGTCTTGCTAGGTCTTTGACTCTTGCACCGCTCGAGTCTCGCCACCTAAGTCCTTGGAGCCGCCGGATATTAGTGGCAAAAATCGTAGGCATTCTATCTGTCCAGAGGCCTTTAAATTCACTTCTTTGTAGATCTTACTCTCTGGTGCAGTTGTCGCAAGCACGTCTAATCTAGTCAATATACTCTTGACACACATCGATATCCCCGTGTTCATGTCCTACATTCTTGAACCTCTCGCCCTTCTTTCGACTATTTGCCTTACCTACTTGAATCATACGCGCCAGTGTTCTTCGTCAACGACTCTCCTCCTATTTTGGCCTCTATTCGCCACTGTTGGTGGAATCTGGGTTCGAACCCGTCATGACATTGGTTTAGAGCTCTTCTGGCAGATAGTCATCTCTAAGGTTGTTATCATTGTGTTTGGCCTTCTCTTCTTCGCCTTGGAGTGCATCAGTCCTGAATGTGGATTGGGACTTCAACTTGCAGAAAAAAGGGTTGCAGATTCTCCCATCTTGACTGCAAATGTATTCAGTATCTGGGTAGGTATTCTCAATGCTGCTCCGCTTCTCATGAGATTACGTATCATTTAGTCTTTTAGTTGGATGACTCCTCTGATGAAGAAAGGTGCAAGACAATATATTTCGGAACAGGACCTCCCAGCCCTGCTATCTGAAGATGAATCAGAGAAGCTTGGAAATAATTTAGAGAATGCAATGTCAAAATAGTGCGATAATTGGGCGAGCATTACCAATCCTTGCTCATTATTTGTTTAGCACTTTGTGGAAAGCGCTTTTTGTTGCTTATGGTAGACCATATGCCATAGCTGCAGGGCTCAAGATTATCCAAGATTTTTTGGCTTTTCTTCAGCCACAACTTCTCCGTATTTTACTAGTCTACATCTCAGCTTATCAGGATTCCCGGTTTGGTCATAACCACCCTTCCGACTTCCAGGGGTTTACCATCGCAGTGTTTATGTTTGTTGCTTCTATAATACAAACAGTTTGCTTGAACCAGGTGTGTACTGTTTTTCTCTCCTTGTGCTTTACTGATTCTTTGTTCAGTATTTCCAACGATGCTTCGAAACTGGGTACGTAACAAAGCATGGTTCAATCAACTGTTATCGAATTTATGTAGGATGCGTGTACGTGCTGGACTCGTATCCGTCATTTATAAAAAGGCACTCGTCCTCTCGAATGATGAACGTAGTCGATCAACAGGAGATATTGTCAACCTCATGTCCGTTGATGCTATGCGTTTGCAGGATCTATGTACATATGGACTCATTGCTCTATCTGGCCCTCTACAGGTGTGTGGTTTTTGACTTGTATCGGTTGTTTTATCTTATTCCCATGATTAGATTATTCTTGCCTTCGTATCTTTGTACGATCTTCTTGGTTGGTCTGCTTTTGCTGGAGTTGCTATAATGGTTTTTTCAGTCCCATTGAACACATGTAAGTTTTGGATTGAAATTTTACTGGATATTCTGACCTTTGATGTAGCTATTGCGAGGGCCCTTAAGAGAATGCAAGAGCAACAAATGAAGAACAGGGACAAACGTACACGTTTGATGAGCGAGTTGCTCAATAACATCAAGAGGTTCGTTGAGACCTTGATTCATTGGTTGCTAGTGGCTCAAGTATCTATAGCATTAAACTCTATGCTTGGGAAAACAGTTTCCTGCGTAGGGTTCTTGAAGTGAGAAATAAGCAAGAACTGGAAATGCTCAAGAAGATTGGTATTGTAACGGTAACTCGTTCATCTCTCTTTTGGTAAACTCTTATGCTTAATCCCATATAGGCCGGGAATATGGCCCTTTGGACCGGTATTCCGTTACTAGTGGCGTTTGCCTCTTTCGCTACTGCAGCTGTTGTTTCTACTCGACCTTTGACTTCTGATGTTATTTTCCCTGCGATTTCTCTCTTCATGTTGCTGCAGTTTCCTTTGGCAATGGTAAAGTATACTAAACCGCCTTGTTGAATCATGCGTTCATCTTTTATGAGTATAGTTTGCCCAAGTGATGTCGAACATCATCGAGGCGACTGTATCAGTTAGGCGCCTTGATTCGTTCCTTAGAGCCGCTGAGCTCCAATCTGATGCTGTTGAAGTGCTTGTTGTTGATGATCTGAAGGAAGGTGATGAGGTGGGGTAAAAGCGTTTAGACTTAAACTTGACTTTTGATTGCGGGTCCCAGGTACTCTCGATCAAGGGGGGTGATTTCACGTGGAACATGGATGCTGTGCAGCCGACCCTTGAGGATATCAATATTTCGGTCAAAAAAGGTGAACTCTTTGGTGTGCTCGGGCGTGTTGGAGCTGGCAAGGTATGTTTGAGTGGTGAAAAAGTGACATTGTTCTGAATTTTGACCTTGTAGACGAGCTTGCTTTCTGCTATCACTGGTGATATGAGGCGCAAAGAAGGGACTGTGACAGTGAGAGGGACAACTGCCTATGCTCCACAAGATCCATGGTACGTTGTGCTTCTGTATTGTGGTACGTGCTTCTGACGTCAATTTCTCAGGATTATGTCGGCATCCGTGCGAGAGAACATTCTCTTCTCACACGAATATGATGAAACTTTCTACCAACTTGTCATTGAAGGCAAGTCAATCTTGTCTGCAGATACTCATTAGAAATCGAGCTTGTACTTTCCAGCTTGTGCACTTGGTCCTGACCTAGCTTTACTTCCGAATGGTGATTTAACTGAAGTCGGAGAAAAAGGTGTGTCACCGTGTATCTCGAGTTGACGTTGCATGTCTTAGGCACACCTTGTTCTTAGGTATCACCGTAAGTTGTTGATTTACTAAATCTCTCATTACAACATGATGATGTGATCAAGTTGAGCGGTGGTCAACGTGCTCGATTATCTCTTGCCAGAGCTGTGTATGCACGAGCAGATTTGTGCGTTGCCCGGTTATTGTATATTGTTGACAAAAGCACTAACACAAGTGCGATAGGGTCTTACTTGACGATTGCCTTGCCGCCGTGGATAGTCATGTCGCCCGCCATGTCTTTGGTATGCTCACTTCTCAAGTTGGTAGGTTGAAGTATGCTCAATGTTCTAGACCATGTCATTGGTCCTCAGGGATTACTAGCATCAAAAGCTCGCATCTTTGTTACTAACAGCATCGCCTTTGTGCGGCAATTCAATTATCTTGTCTATCTTCGCCATGGTTATATCATTGAATCGGGTTCTTACTACGAATTGGTTGCTAAAAGCGACAGCGAAATTTTCAAATTAATGTACGCTATTAGATTCCAAAGGTGTGATATCAGCTTAACATTTTCATCAGACGTGACCATGGGAAGTCCAGTCATTCATCTGGTTCATCAACCCCTTACCAGACAACCAGTGGTACTGCTACTCCCAGGACGGAAGAGCCTTATGATGTAGTGGAAGAAAAGTCCTCAACTCATCCCGTCTTGGAAAAATACCGCCAGCGAGCTAGCTTCTCCAAGCCTCGCCTAATATCGCCCACCTTATCACAGTTGAGTTCGACTGGGAAAGGATTGTCGGTTGAGCACCAAGAACAAGGCAAGGTCAAGACGCTTGTTTATCGAGAGTACATCAAAGCAGCTTCTATTGCTGGCTTTGTATTCTTTCTGTTGACAACTACTGCCCAGCAAGCTACTTCGGTCCTTGCGACATATACCTTACGATATTGGGGAGAGCATAATAGAGAACAAGGAAGCAATAATGGAATGCTGATATACCTCTCTGTCTATGGTTTATTCTCGCTCTCTTCCTGTTTGTTGGGAGGAGTATCGTCAATATTGATGTGGGTATTTTGTGCTCTGCGAAGTGCGAGACGACTTCACGATGCAGTAAGTCCTTGCCGGTAATTATTCTCATGCTCATTGTTTCAGATGCTTGACTCTCTGATGAAAGCACCACTGTCGTTCTTTGAATTGACGCCGACTGGACGGTGAGTACAGAGGCTATGTAACATAAACCCGATCCTAATTTGCCGTGTAGTATTCTTAACCTTTTTTCTCGGGATGTTTACGTTCTAGATCAAGTACTTGCTCGTGTCATCCAGGGTTTTTGTCGTACGACAGCTGTGTGCCTTTTTATCCTAGTTGTCATTGGCTCCAGTTTCCCGCCTTTCTTGATCTCCATTGTTCCTCTCGGATGGTTTTATCTAAGAGTGATGAAGTAGGTCCTTTCTCATAATGCTATCAGTCCATTCTGACTCATGCCAGATATTATCTTGCGACTTCCCGCGAACTCAAGCGCCTTGATGCAGTGTCTCGGTCTCCCATTTTTGCCTGGTTTTCTGAGTCACTGGCTGGGCTCTCAACCATCCATGCATTCCGCCAACAAACGATTTTTACTCAGAACAACCAGTATAGAATTGACAGGAATCAGATCTGTTACTTGCCCAGTATCTCCGTCAATCGATGGCTCGCAGTGCGCCTTGAATTTGTCGGGGCTTTGATTATTCTCACAGTGACCCTCTTGGCAATGACCGCTCTTATAACGACCGGAGTGGATGCTGGCATTGTTGGCCTTGTTTTGTCTTATGCCTTGAACACTACTTCGTCTCTAGTTCGTGCTTTTCTTTTTTCTACGGAAAAGTTGCATGATTCTCACTTTTCGTTAGAATTGGCTTGTTCGGTCCGCGAGCGAAGTAGAGCAAAACATCGTTAGTGTGGAGCGCATTCTACATCAAACATCGACTGAGTCGGAAGCACCTCATGAGCTGTCTGACAGGAAACCTTCGCTGGATTGGCCGTCGGGAGGGGCGGTAGAATTCCGGTAGGTTTCCTATTATTTGTAATGCTTGGCCAACAATTTCCATTTTGATAGTGATTACTCTACTCGATATCGCCCCGAATTGGATTTGGTACTCAAAAATGTCAATATAAAAATTGTGCGTCAAGTTCTTTTCAATACGAAATGTTAGTTGACCCTATGTCAGAAACCAAGTGAAAAAATCGGAGTCTGCGGTCGGACAGGTGCTGGTAAATCATCAGTAAGTAAAATAATGCCTTGATTGCCGTGTTTATCTCATGGTACGTCACAGCTCCTGTTAGCGCTGTTCCGCATAGTTGAGCCAGTCAGTGGAACGATCTTCATTGATTCCGTTGACATAACACAACTTGGTCTCCATGATCGTAAGTCCTGCTTGAACTTCAAATTGGGTGCCTCTGGATGATACTGTTCTAGTTCGTTCGTCGATTTCCATCGTACCTCAGACGCCGGATCTCTTTGAAGGTACCCTTCGTGATAACATTGATCCTCTCCATGCATACACAGATCATGAGATTTGGGTGGCACTTGAACAGGTTTGCAAGTTTTTTGCCCCAGCATTTGTCGGTGCTGACCCTTAGTCCAGGCTCATCTGAAAAGTTTCGTTGAGACTTTGGCTGAGCAGCTCGACTCTCCTGTTCGGGAAGGAGGATCTTCATTGTCAGCAGGTCAGCGACAGTTACTGTGTTTTGCTCGAGCGCTTTTGCGGAAGGTAAGCACTACAGGTAGTAAAATTATCTGGTGGAGTTAAATTTTTTCTTCTATAGACTCGTATTCTTGTCCTTGATGAAGGTGAGCAAGTATTTGACTGTCTGTCCGAGAATCAACTTAATCTTGTTATATAGCAACCTCTGCTGTCGACCTTGATACTGATCATGCAATTCAAGAAATCATTCGTGGACCAGCATTCACTCATGTCACGATCTTAACCATAGCGTGAGTCTACAGTGTGAGTCATGTTGGGAAAACTGAGTTATCATAGGCACCGCCTCAACACTATAATGGCATCTGACAAAGTTCTGGTTATGGACGCCGGACAGGTACGTTTGATGATCTGATTGCGTTTTTGATACTCAACCATGCTTCAGGTTGCCGAGTTCGATTCTCCGGATAATCTTCTGAAGAACAAGGATTCCATGTTCTATTCACTTGTGGAAGAGGCTGGACTTGTTTCTAGGGACCATGAATGATCTGTCATCTGATCATCTCATTGATGACTACGATAGAATTGGAATACATTTTCGATTTCTCAATGTATCGCGCCCCCTGACAATATATGTCAAAAAAGAAAGAAAAGTTTCAAACAGCCCTCTTGACAATGGGTTACTTCATTGCGCAGTAACAGGTGCCTTGAGTACCTCGATTATGTAATTTTCCTGATTTTCGAAAATTCTTGTCCCTTCGTCATCGTCTATCTGTGCTATGGCTCCGGATGCACGCCTCTCAGGACAAGCCACCTCATTTTCCACATTCTCAAACATCCTTGATTCTCGCCTACTACGAGCTCTCGCAGACATGGGCTTTTCCCGTCCTACTTTAATCCAAGCACGCACTATTCCTCTTGCTTTAGACGAACATAGGGACATTCTTGCCCGAGCTCGGACAGGAAGTGGGAAAACAGCTGCTTACTGCATTCCTGTTGTGCAGAAAATTTTGTTGAGTAAAGGGAAAGGAAAGGATAAGGGAGTGGTGAGTTGGGTTCATTTGGAATCACATGGGGGGAGGTTTGATTGTTCTCGTTGATCTAGGATGGTGCAGGAACAGACGTAGAGGGCCTTACAAGAGGACTGATTCTTGTTCCTACAAGAGAACTTGCCGAGCAAGTCACATCCTTCTTACGAAATTTTGTTCGCTACTGCGAGAAAGATGTAATCGTGATCAATGCTACGACTACTCATCTACAACGGTATGTACATCAATGCTGTTACAGAAATGTTTGAATGACTTCATCTCAGAATGCTTTTGTCTGACTATCCTGATATCGTTATTGCAACACCTTCGCGAGCATTATCCCTTTTGCAATCCAAGGTGAGTACCTCGCTACTTTCATAGAGGTGTCTGTTGATATCTCATTCCAGACACTCTTTCTTTCTGCCATAGACTCGCTTGTCATTGATGAAGCCGACCTGATTCTGTCATATGGTCATGATAACGATGTCCGCCAAATCTTCAGCGGTGGATACCTTTCCAAAGTTCACCAGAGTTTCCTCATGAGTGCCACCATGACGGAAGATGTTGAGATGCTGAAAGGCTTGACATTACGAAACCCTGTAAGTATGACTGCTTTCAGTTTGGATGGGATCTGGTAGTTGATTGCTCATCCGAAGGCCATTCTGAAAGTTGAAGAGACTGAAGACGAAGCTGCTTCTCTCAGTCAATATGTTGTTAGATGCTCGGAAGTTGACAAATTTCTTCTGACATACGTCACCCTCAAATTGAAACTCGTGCACGGGAAATGTATCCTTTTCGTCAATGACGTCGAACGTTGTTATCGGTTAAAATTGTTTTTGGAACAGTTTTCTATCAAGAGCTGTGTGCTCAACTCCGAGTTACCGTTGAATTCAAGGCACATATACTATTTCTATCATGGACAATCAGCTAATAAGTTTTTGCAGATTTCATACGGTGCAAGAGTTTAACAAAGGTGTTTACGACTATATCATTGCCACAGACGAAGTTAACGGGGAAGAAAATGATGAGAAAGAGGAGGCAGAGGCAGAAGAAGAGTGTGAGTCCACTTCTCCTTCTGTGTCTCACTGCTGACATTTCATAGTCACTCCTACGCAACGAGAAAATCTTGATCAGGATGCTGCACAAGATGACGCTGATGAAGATGGGCATATTGAATCGGAAGTACATTCAATTTCAACAAACGAGAAACACAAACGCAAACGGCCCTCTTCGCCCTCATCTTCTAGAAAACGTCAAAGACAGCAATCAGAAGGACAGGATCCCAAAATTTCAAGAAGGTTGAAAGGAAAACACAAATTTGATAAAGAATATGGCATTACACGTGGAGTCGACTTCGTTAATGTTGCATGTGTTATCAATTTTGATTGCCCAACTTCCGCTCGCTCGTATACCCACCGTATTGGCCGTACTGCTCGAGCAGGTCGGACAGGAATGTCTCTGTCTTTTGTGGTTCCCCGCGAAGAATGGGGTAAAAACAAAGTTGTGGGGTGTCTACCAAGTGCGCAAAATGATGAATCCATCTTCAAGCGCATCGAAAAACAACAAAATTCTCGAATCAAAGAATACAAGTTCGATATGCAACAAGTCGAAGCTTTTCGGTATCGCATGGAGGATGCGCTGCGGAGTGTAACGAAGGGAGCGATCAAAGAAGCTTGGGCCAAGGAGCTGAAGAGCGAAATACTCAATTCGGATAAACTCAAGGCATATTTTGAAGATAATCCCCTTGATCTCGAACATTTGCGACATGATAAGGCACTGAGACCGGCGAGGGTTCAACCTCATTTAAAACACATCCCGAGATATTTGTTACCAAAGGTGGCAGCTGTGCAAGAAGGAGAAGAGATGAAGCCAAGGTTTGTTCCCTTCCGGAAGGGTGGAGCTAACAAAGGGAGAGGCGGGAGAGGCGGGAGACCTAGTTCGAGAGGAAAGAAAAAGTCTAACCCGTTGAAGAAATTCAGATAAGCCTGTACTTCCTCTGCTACTCCGGAATTTATGTATTCTTTTGGCTTCTGTAGCCGGTAGATCTTGACTTGATCAATCTAGCAGTAGGAACAATTTATCTGCTACCAGTCAAAAGTATTTGAACGTAATCATCTCGTGCACTTCCTCCCCTCCAACTGGTCTGTGTGTACTAATCCTAGTCAGACCCATTTTCATCTCATTGCTCTGTCTGGCTCTGATTAGAAGAACCAATCAAAGTCAAGGTGTACGGTATCATGTTCTGGCCGGCGTCTGAGGATTTGCCTGTAGGATCTCCTAAACTCCTTCGATCAAACTCCGGTACTACAGAATGGTTGTTTAATGACGATCCGATGGAGATGCTTTCGATTTGTCTCAACCCCTTTTCGTCCTTTATAAGGCGTACATGGGCAGGTGGACGTCCTCTAAAACCAGTCACCATAACCCATCACATCTCACATCTAAACTCCTATATTTTCCATACTTGAATCATCATGTCTGTGCGCTTTGACATACCTTTAAGTCCAATCCAAGTAACGGATAAGTCGACGATTGATACGTCTATAAATCTGCTGAAGAAGACGCCAATTGTTCGTCGAGTCATACGGATCGGACAAGGAGTAGTGACCGGTGGAAGGCAACTATGTGGTACCTTGATGCGTCTGGTCAACGCTCAGGGTACTTCTGCCGCGCGGAGCTTGACCAGCTCTGCAGATGCCATGTCCATTACTCACCCCTTAGGGTGTGAGATCCCTAGGGGAGGCGAAGGTGATTCATTTGAAAGTATGTTATATATTCTTCATCTTTGTATTCAGTTCTCAACGGAATTATGATTTCAGCCATTGGGCTGGGCATCATAGAGTCCGAGGGGGATAGTCAAGTATCGACGCCATCAACTCACCTTGAGAACGCTAGGAAGAATCTGAGGCTTACTCTCCTTGCTTCTCATCCTCATCATAATCGGCTTGATTCTCCTGTTCTCACTCGGTCCAATGAGGATACTGACATTCAGAATCACAGGCTCTCGGCACCTTCTGCGAAAGATCCCAAACGCTGTCGCTCTTCTGGTAAAGAACGCTCACGCCCTTGTGAAGTGAAGGATTTCGAGGAAATACGTGCAACTATGGGCAGCAATCATCTTCCACATCGTGTCAAACATGTGAGTCATTCTCCAGGTGGCTCTTTTTGGTCCATCTCTACTACAGGGGGACGCATGTGGACAATGAAAAAGGTAAGTGATCAAGATTCTCATTCTCATCAAGTTCTCTCGAACGAGCTCAACGCTTTGCGTCGTGTTCGTTGTGTGAACGGTCTTCCATGGCTGGAAGAGGTTGACAGTAAGAAAGACGACACTCTCATTCTGATGGTAAGCCTCATTGACTTAGTGATTTGGTCGGAACTTATTTTATCTTATATCTAGAGTTGGATGGGAGATTCTACTCTTTCGAATTTGCTAAGGAACGATAAGCCTTACGATGCAAAGTTCACGATCAATCAGATGGCTCGGCTCCTTCACGCCATTCACTGTATGCACGAGCGCGGTGTAGTACACCGGGGGGTCTCCCCAAAAAATATCGTGGTTGCAAATAACGGTGATTTTACACTTTTTGATTTCAGTTCCTGTATCATTACAACTGCAGGAGCCATGATCGATGGAGGCGAGTAGCAGGTGCCTGGTCCTGGTCAAGAATAGTACTGACTTATTTTGATATTCTCTAGACATTCCCTTGTGGATTCATGATCCAGTCCTCGGTCCAAAAGGTGATCCAAAGCGTCTCACTCGGAGTCCCTATTATGCCGATTATGTCGCTTTGGGTTATATTTGGCATGAAATGCGCACTCATTTGATTCCTGTTTGCGACAGTTCTGGAAAACATAAGGTGAAAGAAGAGCTTTTGTTGACTGATGAGATGCTGTTCATTCGACGACTACTTTCCACTGACGACTATTATCGGTTCAATTCGGTCGAGGAGATGAAGGCTCACGCGATCTTTAGGAATATGTGAGTTATCTACCTACTACTTGTCTACTTGTCCTCATAGCTCATGTCCTCCAGCGATTGGCGAAGTCTTGATCCATGAGCAACTTCTTTGTCTCTTTATCTTCTCTATATTTTCTCCTTATTTTCTCATTTTTCTTTCTTTTTCTTTTTCCTGCGCTGGCGCAGTCGTAGTATATACTGTAATTTCATTCTGGGTTCATTGGAACCAATGTCATTGGGCTTGACCAACCCGGTTGACATTGGGGCTGTGTGGGATTTGGTCACCTCGCACAGTCATCTGATGAATTCAGCCTCTTTTTTTTTTTTTCCTTTTCCTGTTTCGTGCTTGCTTAGTGGTGAGAGGACCCGGGTTGGGAAGGTGGAGAATAGGAGATGTTGTTTGGTGGAATGAGGGCGTTGGAGTTACGACTGACGGCGGGGTAACGGGCTGGGGGGAGCAGTGGTGGGTGAATTGCCAGAGCGATTCGGAGGCGATGTGTAATGATTGGCGGTTAGTGCATCTGTTGAAAAATTGCTTTTATGACATTTCATGGTCAGGTCGACTGGAAGAAAACAGTTTAGTAACAATTTAGTCCGGTGGGGATTGGACTGGAAGGGTGATAAAATTTAGGAGGCGGGAAGTCCGGTATCGGTCTGTATATAGATGGGTGAGAGGAGGCAGCTGAGAGAACAATGGAGGGTCCATAGTCATTGGAGGGGCTAGGATAGACTATATACATCAACCGCGTTTGTATTATCATCACACTCTCAAAGAGGCCAGTTTAGGCAGTGGACAATTCTATCTTAACCGAGCTCGTCGAATGTTCGTGGATTGAGATTTTAGGGGACCTTCAACTCATATAGAGTATTGCGTGAACGGTAAGGAAATGTGAGAGCCGCCATAAGCGCAAGTTTTTGGCCATTCTATGAAATTTTAGTTCAGTTGGAAGGGATTGCCACTGACTAGTCATAAAGAAGTATCCAACAGTGGGGCAGCTAACATTGACAAGAAAATTTGGCAAGCAGCTGCAGTAAACACTTGGATATCATTCATGGTCATTAGCGAAACAGGGAAATTTATGAGTCTTTTTTCCACTTTGAGCACAACACAACCTGTCATCATCTATCCAACAATGATACTGTCAAAAAAACCTGTCCCTGAGGGAATATCAATACCCTTTGTTTGATACTCAGATCGCGATTTGCGCTACATCTTTGAAGTATTCGAAGGGGATATAGAAAGTATGATCCCTATTCCGAAGGGTCCTCAGCAGGCAGTGCAAACCGTTTGACAATCTACAGTGGAAACGATGCCCATCAGGACAAATTCTAAAACTGATTCTTGATAATACTCATGCTGTCAACCTACGGCTGCACCGACTCCGCTGCCACGGCCGCAATAAAATAACTACACATTAGCCGGTCTAGGGATTTGTATTTTTGTGTGTGGTGTTATTCTATTCAAAAGCACCGAGTGATGGATAATATCCTGGGGAGAAATGGATTATCGATGCTTTAAGAATGGAAAAAGTGCAACACAATAATGAAGATGAAGCCAAAAGCAAGTCAAAATTGTAATCGCCACACGATACCGTCATCTGATATCCGGTAGATGCCACCAGTATAAAACTTGCTGTCCGTCGTGTAATGTGTATTGCATCGGGTGATATATATTGTGTGCCTGTAAATGATTGAACGAAGGAGGAATAATGTGATGTATAGATGTGTACGTTGGTCGGAGTCATGTGCCCATACGGACATATGAAGGGATATGCGAGATTTCTCTATTCCCTGACACTTTTTTTGAGTCCAGAGAAACGACACCTCAACTACACCATTAAATCTTTTCTAATCGCATACTCTAGAAAAAGTGGAGCAACCACAAATTATTATCATAGTAGGGTGGGAAAAAAGGGAGGGGTGCACGCACTGAAGAATTCATAAGATAGCCAACATAGAGCGGTGCTGGGCATGATAGTCATGACACGCGGTACAAGCCCCCTTCCAAAACCTCTGGCACCATCTCGTCTCCATATAATCCGCAAAGCATCGAGCATGCCATTAGCATTCCGAATGTCGACTTCATGTGTGGTACCACGCGTCTGCAGTAGTGTCTTCGCTACATCTAGTGGAGTCGTGACAGCACCGGCGACAGCACCAGCAATGGCACCGGCAGTAATGTGTGATATGGGTGAGTAGTCATTACGCGGGTTCATGAATCGCTTGACTTGTTCGTACACGGTATATTGGATGGCATTGAATGGAATGGAGATGGCAAGAGTGGTGGGGTAGGAGACGTAGAAGGCGGCGAGACCTTCGCTGCGATAGACCGTGCTGGTACATGCCACAAATGAACGAAATTGAGATTTATGTACCTGCATCCGTTGTTTGATTACTAGACTTTGTTGTGAGACGGAAGGAGTCGGGAGAACAGTGGGAATCAACGTACCATCGAAAGGATTCATGAGTGCATCACTGGCAATTGTTGCAGAACCACCAGCCAATGCTGAAGAATCAAACGGTTTAGTGCTACGGGGGAGTGAATGGACAGTGGAAAGGAACGCACAGTGAGCGAGCCACTGGTTCCCAGCCTCGTTCCCTCCTGCTAGATCCTTGACCATTTCAAGTGTACCAAAATGAACCGCGTGGGCAGGACCGGCACCAAGAACGACGGATGAAACACCGCGCCATAGGGCCGTCATGCCCTCCGTAGATGATATTCGTTTGAAGGCGTTTCCGACTCCATCATAGACCGCTAGCGGCGAAGTAGAAAAGACTTGCATGCGTGTCTGGGTGATTAAACATGAGCGAGATACGCGACAAGAATCGTGGAGCATACTTTTATGCTGTCGATCGGGAACATGACAGCATGTTCTGAAATACCAGCCTAGGGGAAAATGAACAAAGGGATCCAAAGCCAAAGAAGATACGAGGACTGACAAATGCCCCGGCAAGCATGTTAACCTAGCAAGGTTTAACAAAGATTGTTTGCGAAGAAAGCTGGATATACTGACTGCAAGACCGGCATTGGGAGGGAGAGACTCATAGTCTAATTCTTCAGCCATGTGGCGGAGGCAGAAGGAAAGCCTGGGACTGAAATGTGAAGAAAACCGTGGGCGGTTTTCGAGATAGTGGAAGCCAAAGCGAAAATTTGTAATGTAGTAGAAGGCAATACAGATAAAGTTGGACTGTCACTGGCTGGTGGCTGATCAACGGCCGAAGCACTGCCTGTTCGCTTATTGCAGATCAAGCATGTCGATCTTCTGCTGATATAAATCCGCCCTTTTTTCGAGTCATTTTCAGTTTCTCAATGCATCTCATCCTCTCAGGCGCAACCGGCACCGTAGGCTACAACGTCCTTCTCTGTTGTCTCGCCTCGCCCAAGGTCACTCGAGTATCTATCCTCTCCAGGAGGGACTTTGCACTCCCCCAGGGCGAGCAGCTCAACTCCGCAAAGGCAGAGGTCATCATACACACTGATTACAAAGTATATCCTCCTGCTCTCCTCGAAAAGCTCAGGGGCAGTGATGGTTGTATCTGGGCACAAGGTATAAGTCAGACAAAAGTCTCCAAAGAGTACGTCTTGTCGTGAGCTACTCCAGCAATTGCTGACTTCCATAAGTGAATATATACAAATCACGTATGGCTATCCTCTTGCGGCTGCAAAGGCCTTTTCCTCCCTCTCTGATTCTGGAAAGTTCAATTTTGTATATGTCTCCGGCGAGGGGTGAGTGCGACTCCCACTAGTTTCCAAAGGGTATCCGATGCACACTATTAAGAAGCTCTAGGCAGAGAGCTCGCTTGGCATTCATATAAAACACTAATGCTGACGATCCACAGTGCCGACATGACCGAAAAATCTTGGATGTTGTTTGGTCAAATCAAAGGCCGCGCAGAAAAGGCCTTGCTGTCGCTCCCCTCTCAACCAGCCTTTAGTTCCCTTCGCCCATTCAATGCACGGCCAGCACATGTTATACCCCCGGAGCACCATCGCCCACTTCCTCTCATCACCAGACTCCTGGATTACATAGTAACGCTAGCGTTCCGGACTTTCGCACCCAATCATACTTCTCCAACAGGTATGCTGAGCCAAGTGCTCGTTGATCTCGCAACAGGAGATGGGCAACCTCTGTCTGGTGATGGCATAGAGGCAAACGGACGTACTTTACGCAACACCGCAATCCGCAGGCTTGGAGGTTTGAGCTGTTGATGATACTCGGACTAGTTTCCCATAATCTACCAGGTTCCTTATATCTTTGATTAAAAACACAGCTGAAACCACATTTTTACTGGAACAACCCCTTGTCAGCCGCTGCCAATTCATCATGTTGTTCGATATCTCTATCATATAGGTATGTCAGTATGATATGGAGGAAAATCTGAGATTAAGACCCACGTTGCTTCCCAAGGATAATCCAACCTACAGAAATAAGATTCGCATCACGAAGGGACTGACCAACTTACCAAACATCACCTACATCAGCGCCAGAGAAGTATCTAAGAAGCCGTGCCCACATCAGTTTATGACCTATTCTGCAGATATACACGAACGGGGTATCTGCGGGTATCTCAGCCAGCTTGGGTTTTTTCTTGTTGTGAACGACAAAGATAGCAAATTTAGTGGCCGCGAGAAGAGCTTCCCGCTCTGCCTCGGGATGCCTTAAGAGTTCTCCTTGAACATCCTTCTGGAGTTCCAGAAGAGCATATCTACGGAAAAGAATGAGCTGGTGATCAAGCAGGTTGTTCTAGGTTCACGAACGAGAGTGTTTTGCGCGTGTCATCGACCTCGTCCTGAAATCGTTCATCAAGATCCTGAAATACGGGAACAAAATATGACACAAACGACAATCAAGTTACGCTTTCCAAGTAAAAGTTTCCCGGCATTGGGACCACTGATAGCAGCGTCTCTGAAAGCCAATCAACACATTGTGATAAAACTCACAGCCACTGTGTACGGATAACTTCTTTGCCAACGCTCTCTATGGTTGTTCCTGGGATAGGCTCGTATAATGACAATCCAATCGCCTGAATTTGAAGTGTCTTGTTGACTGTTGACTGGCGAAGGAACGTACGCTAGATTAGAATCCGATTTTATTCATCAGCTGCAATAAATGTAGTGCATAGGGCTCACCATAACACGAGCCGGGAAAAATCCGCTGTTTAATATAATATACCTATTTCAGAGAAGTCCCAAAATGTATGTTCCAAGATACTGACCCCCCTCCTGAGTAGTGGAAAATAGTGAATGACATTGTGAGAAGACGAGGAAAATTAGGCGGTCTTACCGATTGCAATCATCGAGTCTGGATTGAATTCTGCCGCAATTTTGGGAGTGACGTCGCGGATGAGGTTGTGAATATCATTGTAAGAGACGTGTAAATGCCTGACCATTTTCGAATGTTGAGAGGAGGTGGTGTGAAGGAAATACAAAGCAGTCCAACTTTTTCTGATCCGCATTCATGTGATAGCTGATCGCCGTTCATCTGACCCCCATGTCTGGTATGTTTACTCGCCTTTCAGAGAATACTCATATTTACAGGAATGTTTACTAGAAATACCGTCTTGTTCTGTGCCAGGCTCAGTGGTGCCCAAAGCTATCGGAAGTCTAGCTAAAAAGCAGAATGATGTCACCCGTCTAGGTGCCCAAAAGCTCAAGTTCACGCCTACTCTTCCGACCCGACGAAAGAAGGAGTGAGTGAGTTCTCCTGTTGTCTTTCACTCTGTATTCACTCACAAACTATCTATACAGTGAAGTTCAATCTGTCAGTTCTCTTGATTCCGAATCTCCATCTATCACTTAAACCTCCATAGGAACTTGTACCCTCAACAGTACCAGAGTCTTCAGAGGCCACTACAAGAGGTCATGGACGTGACGGTGGACGCGGCAAGACAACTGGACCGTCTAGAGGCCGAGGACGGGGTCGAGGAGGAGCCGTGCCTCCTCCAATCGAGATGGTTGCCAGCGGTCCCTTTTCCATGGGTCCTGCTCTAGCCGGAATTCAAGCCTCACGCCACTCAGCTCCTCGTGTAACCGAATCCATGCTTGCGGTTTCAACTTCCGCTACAGCAAATGCTGCTCTCGGTGAAAACCTGACACAGACAGCTGCTCCAACTTTGCAGAAAAACAAGGGCAGAGAGAAAACAAAAGTCAAGGAAGAAGAAGAAGAGTATTCAGACCCGGATGAGGGAGTGGAGATCATTGATATGAATAAAATCAGAGATATGGATTGGATGGCCCCCGAAGCGTTGAGGGAGGAGAAGAAGAGGGAAAGAGTGAAGAAGGAGGAGAGAGGGTCTGATGCTGTCGGTGGGTTGTCTTGATTGAACTTTTCCCTGACTTGATGGTCACTTACACATGTCCTTCAATGATAGATTTGAAAAATGCAATAGATTTGAGTGAGAGCGAAGAAGAGGAAGAAATGGAAGATCTCATCGAAGATTTTGCCATTAAGAACGACATGGAGGATGTAGTATGATTCCCTTCCATTCTCTATGGTTGATGCACATCTCACTTATCCTCAGGACCCCCTCCCTTGTGAAGACCGTCTATATTTCTTCCAATTCCCTCATTATTTACCCAGATTCACACATCAGAAACAAGAGTCCTCGTCAGTCCCTGTTGAACCTCCTACAGGTGAGCCATCAGCCAAAAAGGTATCTTTTGCGGCAGATACAAAGCCTGCTGCAACCTCCGACTCTTCTCGACCTTCAACGGCACCACTTGAATCTATATGGGAGGAACCTGTCGATGGAATTATCGGTCAGCTAGAGGTGTACAAAAGTGGAGCCATCAAAATTCGCCTGACCAATGGTGCCTTGCTTGAGGTAGGTCCATTTTCCGGAACTCCTATCGTTTTAATCTAGTCGTCAATGTACTGCCTCCAGGTTAATGCAGCCACACAGCCTTCCTTTCTCCAACAAGCCGTGCATTTGGATATGGCTAATAAACAGCTCACTGTTCTTGGAGAAGTCAATAAACAGTTTGTCGTTTCGCCGGACATTGATTCTTTGCTAGACGCTATCACACGGAAGGAGGCAGCAGAGGATGCTGACATAGCTATGGACATTATGACATAACGCGCATTCCGGATAGATTAAATGTCCCTGGGCTGTACTTCATACAGGTTCAAGATATACATACATTATGGACTCGGTAATTGAAAGCTCATACATTACACCGGGAAATCCTGCAGAGACCAAGAATAGTAAGGCATATTCTATGGGAAATTTTCATGGGCGAAAGTCTGATGCAAAATTGCTCCATATATCGCTCTGGGACATGATGACGTCTTCGGACGAATAGCTTTGATGATGTGACAGCTGCATAGGTTGAAATTGTGCATTCCCATTCGGGATTGTGCTGAAATCCATGATAAAGTCATTTTGGCCTGTTGGATGAGGTAGTTGTAAATGGGAGTGCTCTGAAACGTGCGGTTGTTGCCAAAACTGAATTGGGGGATACATATGAGGTGCCTCATAGTCTGGATGTACCTCCCCTGACGTCAAGGGGGGTGGGGGAGCGTGAAGTGTATTCGAAGAAGATAGTAAATTCTGATTTGAAGGAACTGGAAATGGCGGATACAAAGTGTGATTCACCGTAAGTTGTTCTTGCGGTTGTGTTAGGCTTTGGGGGTGGTTCGAGAGGGTCATAGAAACTTGAGGTGGAACATAGTCGTAATGGTCGTGCTTTTTGTGATCTGAGCTGGCTTCTTGATAGTACTTGTTCAGCATCTCAACAGCGCCAGCCCGAGATGGCATCGGTGCAGGGGGTGTGGTAGGCGAAACGCGTCTGGAGCTCGAGGGATCCGGACTTGCACTCATACTGTTTGGTGAGCTGTTAGTAGATTTGGAGACAATCAGAGATTTTCGACCGCCCAAGACGTCCAGAGCATCCGGTTCAGATTGGTCCGTCTGTTGTCTGAAAATTTTACCGAGACCTTTACTATGAGCTTCCAGAGATTGTTCTGCCCTTTCAACAAGCTTTTGCATATGTCGCTGTGAGCACATGTAAACTGAGGTACAACAGGACATCACGAGGAGAGCAGAGCCTACCAAAGAAGCTTCTGAGCGACATGGTCGGGAACCTTCATCGTATAGGATAAGAGCTTCTTTGAGGTCGATGTAACATTCAGTAGCCAAAGAAAAGCCGGGGCATTCAACGACTACGGCGCTCAGTACAATCTACGGCCAAATCAAACCAGCCATTCAAGGCCAAAGCGAAGAACAAACTTACACAAGAAGAATAGACAGCTGTCCAAAAGTACCACCCTTGTCGGACAATTCTACTGTGTTTGGCATACAAGCCGTGAATATGTTGGCAGATGGTTCTGGCAGATGTGATGACGGCATAAACTGATGGCGCGTATTTGTGCTTGAATGGATCACTTGGATTTTGTCGAATCGCCTGGGCGAAGTAGCTTCGATGTATGTAAAGCAAGTCTGGTGGCTTATCAATCGACCGCTTGGATGCTAAACATTTTACGAACTGGACTCTTTCATAAACCGAGCACAAGCTTGTTCACAGGCCAGCTTTGTATTATCAGGCCAACCATATGGGCTTTTCGGATTCGCTGGAGTCCACAAGTGTTCAGGTGGGATGATACTGCGCAGTCGTTTGTCTATTTCAAGAAGCTCAGAATAGGGTGGCGTTTTGATCGCAAAGACATGATCTGCAGATACAGTAAGACAAGTTATGCAGTATTGTGTTCTCCAATTCTGATCTTCATAGCAGTTTGTAAGAGGATAACAGGATGTTAATGTATATGGACACTCACATCCTGGTTCCAACTGACCCCGAGAGTTTTTATAGGCATAGAGATCATCAGGAAGCTTGCAGTCGGTATGGTCAATGGTCAGACAGCCCGGTCGGCCATTGACGATGGCCTTGGATGGGTAAGGAAAGAAAAAGAGGTAGTGTTAGAACACATACGGTATATGTATCCCATGTCCAGATGCACCAGAAGATCTACATTTTGAGAAATTGGGATCAGTCGGAAACACGATGAGAGGTGACATACGCTGCGTCGACGCTGGATCTCGTCATGAGGTAGGGTCCAGCCTCCACTGTCACGCTCTAGACAGCGTTAATTGACGTGGAAAGAGGCCCAAATAAAGTACTTACGCAATCCAATCTTTGGTAGGTATATTAGTTATGAATTTCTTATTGATTAGGTGGACTAACCATCTGGGCAACTCTAGCGGCCAAACCAGTTATGAGCCAGCGTTCTTCATTCGCAGATCGGTCCGAGTTAAACAGGAAACGAATCATCATGAAGAGTGCCTCACAAGTCCCGACAGTTGCATTCGTCAACATCGAGTCGAGAGAGATAGCAGCACGTGCCAGATGATGGTATCGAGCTGATAACAAGTGGGTGTTTTCGCTTGATGATTCATCGTAAAGAGCACCATTAGCAAGCACAATGAAGAACACAGATAAACTGTGTGAATGTATGACGTCGACACTGGGAACGCCAGTTGTACCATAAATGGGATCTATAAACGTCCGGATAAAAAGGTCACGAGAAAATGGATTATACCTGGGCAGGGAAGATTGGCGTCGGGAAAGCGATACTCAAAAAAAAAACTCACATCCATGAAGTGTATTCATAATAGGTGTCAAAGAGATGAAGAGCCCTATCTCGTGACGGTATGAAATATAGAAAGTGGGTCTTGAGATATGTTACATCTCTGAGACCGTAGGGGAAAGCTGTGGCAAGCTCCTTGATCTCCTGCGGAAAATCAAGGTCCTTCAAGCGATATTTGTTTTCGTCATAAGTTGACTAGTAGACATGTCGGAAAACTGAAGTGAGCACGATGTTTGGGGACGTACAGGAAGTAAATCCTCTAGGTACTATGAGAGAAAGCTTCTGAGAATCATGATTACGAGAATATACTGTTCACACACCTCGGCACCCGCTGTCTCTCCACGATATCGCATTTGTCCTTCCTGACCTATTGCAAGAGAACCGATACGATCTGTGACATGTTTGACTTCTACTCCATATCTAAAGCTCTCCTCAATTGTCTCAGGTGGTGAATTCGGTATGGCTTCATGGTAGTTGTCCAGCTTTGCAGGAGATCCTGGCTTGAGAGGATGACTTTGAGGTTCAATCAGCTCTTGCTTCGCAGTATTCATTTTTGAGAGTTGTGCCTGCACCCGTAGCATCTGTTCGAGTTCTTGAACTCTAGAATTGAGCTGCTTGACCTGGTCGGAGAGCTCCTCGGCGTGTGCCATGAGCACCCTGTAGTAGACGTCGGTCACACTGACATCTAGAAGTTCTGCAAATTTTCCCCTACTTATTTCCTTTTGTCGCTGGTAGAATGCCTATGAATGTACATGAGGGAAGAGTCGTTTATCAGAAGGATTTCAGAATTGCCTTCAGGACATATTGCAGCGCATCCCCGGCTGCATATTGTACATCTCAATCATAATTTATTTTCTATGTGATGTAGAGATACTCACCGAACACATGATTGACATGGAAAGACCCTGGGAGGCATGATATTTGAGATATCTGATTACAAAAATATGCAAAATTTTCTGAGCATACCGGTCACATTTGAGTTTTGATCTGAGCATTGTATTAGATAATTCCACGGTGAGTAAGTAGAGGATACGGACCGTCTACATTCAGCGCAGGATAGACCAGATTTACGAGAAAGCCCCACAGGCGACTTGTCCTGAACTACCATGATAGTGAGAGAGAGAAGTATACAAAGAATATAGATTGATGACCGATTTGTTTGGTTGCCAAGGACATCCGGACAAATCTGAGACTTCATAATTGATACTTGAGACAGATAAAAAAACTTGACAAGAACCTGGTCCAAAGGCTACGAGGCTAGGATCGGCGTATTCACATGGGAATTGTCAGACATTGCATCAGCCAGCTGGTGATCTCTCGGGTTCTAGCAGCCTAATCGAGGCGTCGGTACACCGGAAAGATAATCCCCATGTTAGGAATTTTTCTGACTAAAGTCTCGGCATCTGTCCGGACTTCTCACTCATCAGCAGTTAAAAGAACTTCCAACTTTCTTGCTTTCTCGATCCCGTATATAAATTACTGGAGTGTGACGTCACTGACGCCGTTGCATACAGCGCGACCTCTGCAAAATGGCCTCCTGTTGCATCCGGAATCGCATCCACGATGCGGACGATTTGGAGCACGTTGATCTTCTTCCACGCATCCACTTTTCTTCCGAAGGTCTATCTGATGCCAAGTTACCGACAGGACATCTAACAACCATTAATTGCGGATCGTTCCGGATTGATTGATGGCATCCGGCGATAAGGTAGCCGAAAAATAGGTATGCTCCTATGAAAAAATTGGACAGTCCGCTCAAAGAGGCAATCAGATGTATCATTCATTTTCAGTATGGGCTCTACTTCAGTTCATTAAAAATTTCTATCGACGCCTCTAAAGTCGCAATCTCAGCCTCAAACAGCTTGCGCTATAATCATATCAGCACATGCAGTTATTCAGCATCAATGCAACGCACCTTATCCTCGTTAGCCAACCTCACACTTTCCGGAACAGTCTCCACATAATCAGGCTGCGCCTCCGTCTTGACAATCTTGGCTTGGTTCAACAAGGCAAGATCAAGCTTTTTCTTACATTTCGCAATCTCCACATCAAGGTCGACCAAGCCCTTGACGAGGGTATGTATAGTCACAGAAGCAGTGACGACACTTGCTCCACATCCTTCAGGTATCTCACTAGCTTCGCGGACGACCTGTGCATTCTTGCAGCCTTTGATGAGGGTTACAATTGTTGGGATTTGGGATTCTAGTAAAGTAGCTTCGGCACCATTTTCAACTTGGATGAAGACTGAAAGAACCGGCGTCAATGTTGCTTTTGGAACCAGCATTTGATTGCATACATTGGATGTTGTTCTGAAGGTTGTATGATGCAGCCAATGAACGGCCCATCTTGAGTGTTGAGAATACAAGGTCAAACTCTTGATCTGCCTCCTCAAATACAAAGTCAGGATCCTATCCGATCCTGAATGAGCAATATAATGTCAAAAGCAAAATCATCTGCGCACCGAGATAGGGAAAGAAGACAGCATAATTGATGGGGTTAAATCATTCGGCATTCTAGGCAACCTTTGCCAAAGTTCTTCCGTAACAAAAGGCATGAAAGGGTGAAGCAGGCGTAATCCATGGTCCAAACAAGTATACAACGTCTGTTGGGCAGACTTTTTTCTTTCCAGTGGCGTTGACTCTTCAGTCATGGGCTTCATAGCTTCCTACACAATACGATGAGTTATCGTGAAAACAGTGATAGGAACCTCGAAGACATACAATATAGACATCACAAAGCTCATACAGCCAGAAATTATGCGCCGATGTTGTTGCAGCCATAAAGTTACGATCCGTAAGATGCTGATTTACTTCAGTAGCAGCGATGTTGAGCTTGTGCAAAATCCACTTCTCGACCAGCGACTCTTTCCCAGTCGGCTGCAAGGACGGTTATGAACGAAATCCCTAAGAGACTGAGAAGTGATAGGGACGCTCACCTTGATGCACGGCTGAGGTACAAACGCCTCATCTAACTTCAGCATTGCAAACTTGGTCGCATTAAAGATCTTGTTGCAAAACTTCCTATAACCCTCCACTCTCAAAATTTCCAAATTGATATCTCTCCCTCCTCCACTATATGTACACAAGGCAAACCTCAAGGCGTCCGTACCACACTCCGGAATACCTTTGGGAAAATCTTTCTTCTGTCCGTCTCTTGCTTTCACGATTTCTCTATCATCCAAATTCCCTTCATAGAGCTTATCATGCAGTTGGGCGAGGGGAAGTCCCTGAATAACGTCGATAGGATCAATAACGTTTCCCAAAGATTTGGACATTTTACGGCCGTGAGCGTCACGAATCATAGCATGGCAGTAAACTTCTCGGAATGGCATTTGGCCCGTGAGTTTGATACCAAGAAGGACCATACGTGCGACCCAGAAGAAAAGGATATCCCAACCAGTTTCAAGGACAGATGACGGATAAAAGTATTCGAGATCGTCAGTCTATCAATCTACCTAAGCATTCCGAAAGATTGAGAGCTGATAAACAGCCGTACCTTGTCTGGCCAACCCATGATAGAGAATGGCCAAAGTCCAGAAGAGAACCAAGTGTCGAGGACATCCTCATCCTGCTCTAGAGTGAAAGGAGCACCATTGGCGAGGATTTCGGCACGTTCATTCGCTTGCTCAAGTGTCCTTCCAACCACCCAATTCTTGCCGTCATCAATCTTTCGAAGAGTAAATCAACGTAATCAAATCACCAGTGGCAAGCCGAACCCACATACATCCTGTTCTTGTCCTTCGATACGAACAAAGTAGGCTGGGCAACGATGACCCCACCATAACTGACGCGATATACACCAGTCCTGAATACCTTCTAACCAGCGATACCATTCATTTTCTGACTGTTTTGGTTGGATCAACAACTCGCCCGCTCTAGTGCGCTATTTCACCGTCAATCACGAAGCTCAGCAGCCGAGAGTATCAAAAGTTTCCTTACTTTGATAGCTTCCTCTGCTAATGGCTTACAGTTAACCCACCACTGTGGTTTCAGCATCGGCTCAATTATATCTCCCGACTTGCTACAGATTGGGATCTGCATTGCGTTATCTTTTGTCTCAACATACAACCCTAGTTCCTTCAGAGCCTTGACAATAGCTACCCGTGCATGGAATCGTTTCATCCCCTAAATCATCATGAGCATCCTCGTTATCGTGAAATGTCTGAGCATCCATTCACCTTGAATTTATTACCCGCGTTTGCATTCAGTGTCCCATCATCATTCAGAATATTCACAAATTGCAATCCATGCCGCAATCCAACTTCATAATCGTTTGGATCATGGGCAGGTGTGATCTTGACCGCACCCGTTCCAAATTCCATATCCACTATAATACTATCCGTCACAATTGGAATTCTTCTATCGGGCACAAACGGATGCTGAACAAATTTTCCGTGCAGATGTAGATACCTTGTGTCATCAGGATGAACCGCGATGGCTGTATCACCTAACATGGTTTCTGGACGTGTAGTAGCAATGACAATTCTTTCATTCGTGGGTGAATCGAGGATAGGATAGGCAAAGGATGTTAAGACACCAAATTCGAATTTTTCTTTTGGATCATAGCCAGGTACAGCAAGGAAAGTGCGACCGTCGAGTTGTTTTTGTTCGACCTCAAGGTTGGAGAGAGTAGTGTTGAGTTTAACACACCAATTAACGAGGCGATTGGCGCGATAAATGACACCGTCTTCATGAAGACGGCAGAAAGTTTCAATGACGGCTTTCGAGAGTTTCTAGAACGTTGAACACTAGGTCAGAAATTTGGACTTGGTGTAGAAGGGGAAGGTGTACAGGATCCATGGTAAACGAAGTACGATCCCAGTCGTAAGAACCACCGAGACGGTACAGTTGTTTAGTTATACGATCTTGATAACTAGAAACACATCAATGACGTGAATGAAATGTTCAAATAGACGACACACTCATTTTTCCAGGCCATCACCTGTTCCAAGAACTTTTCACGACCCAGGTCATGTTTTGTCTTTCCTTGAGTCTTATATAATCGCTTTTCAACAACGCTTTGAGTAGAGATACCGGCATGGTCAAAACCAGGCGCGAACAACGTTGTCTTTCCCAGCATGCGATTCCTGAGGTTACAACCCATCAAAGCTCAGATTCCGAGAGGACCAGTTAGGCATACCAGCGTATCAGGGCATCCTGGATGGCCGTCGTCAATGCATGGCCGATGTGCAGACTTCCAGTGACGTTTGGTGGAGGTGCAGGGATGACAAACAGTCCTGCAGGCTTAACCTTGGGATTTCCATCCGCGTCTTGATCGACTCGAGGTTTGAAGAAACCTGACTTGAGCCACCAGTCGTACCAAGCTGCTTCGACGGCGAGAGGATTATAACCAGCAGGCATAGGACCAGACACATCTTGCGGAAACTGCATCAACCAAAATTCGAGCACCCTTATACGACACAGACCGTACCCTTCTTCTCTCCTGGAGGGGTGGTGTTTACAAACTCTTGCTCTTCCTCCTTGAGTTTGTCCTTCTTCCCAACAGGACCGTTCTTGGCTTTCGGCGTGGTGGAAGACTGTTTTGCAACTTTGGCAGCTAGCTTTGCCTCCTTCTCTAACCTCTTTGCTTCTCTTTTCGCTATACGATCAACAGATAAGATTGGATATCCAAGTGTTGAGTATTTTGAATTACCTGCACTCTTGGTGCTTGGCCCATCGAGGAACTGCTGGGAAGGAACTTGGTCCGCAGATGAAGCCATAAATTTCCGTGAATGGATAAGAGAATAATAGAAAGGGGAGGAAATAAGACGCAATCGATACAAAAGCATCTATTCACCCAAAAAAAAAGAATTGAATTATATTTGTTGCGTGACTCGACAACCTAGCGATATCTTATCTTATCTCTGCAAAAAAAGACTAAGTCATGTATCCCATTGAACGACCACCACTTCTTCTGTCCAGCATTCTTTTGCCTCTTTATCGTCAACGAAACAACAATCCTGCTGACAAGAAAAAATCATTGCAGTGCCCCACGACATTCCGTCGCCGCCTTTCAGAGTCGTCTCGAGGCCTGTCTTTCCCTCTTGACTTGATTCGCGCGAGTTTGACGGTTGCTTGAGGACGTTGATGAGATTAGGCATGAGCTGACATTCAAATGTGCGTGGAGATTGACAAATAGAACACGGTGGGATGAGGTCTGAGGTTGGAGAATATGTAGGTTTGGTGGGGGAAGAGACGGTACATTGGGATAGGGTTGTAGACTTGGGCGAGGGTACAGGGAAGAGCTTGTCAAAGACACTATCTTTGGCGTATGGAAGCGGGATGCCTTGTAAATCATAGCTGAAATTGCAAAATGAGGGAGGAAACATGACGATTGAAAGATAATACCGAAGACATTGTTGGCTTTCATAAGAAACACGTTTTGCGAAGCGATCAAAGACAGAGTCAGTGTGCAGAGAGTTTTCGTAGAGTTCATGAGTCCATGTAGGATCTGATTTGTCGGGAATGGTTAGATGGACGTTTGAAGGAAGCTTGTAGTCTGGTTGGGGGGACAGATACTCGGACACAGTAGATAAATACAAGGGTTGATAGGAGGGAGCTGCTTTCCAAACGGAATCAGCAAGGGAAACCGAGGCAATGGCAACAACAAGAGAATCATCAGAAGCATCTGACTCGTCACCAGGGTCCTGTTGGGTAGTCTGAGGAAGACCAAAGACTTCGTTTCCGAAGGGGTCTGGGTGTGTGATTGGAGAGAGCTATAGTGGGTAGGCAACGAAAGAGGAAGAAAAGCGGAACAACGCACAGTAAATGGATTTTGTTTTGGGGTATGGGATTTCTTGGCTAGCTTTGCAGCATACTTTTCGTTGAAGCGAAGGGCGCGCCAAGCACGGATGCTTGACAGGAATGAGGGAGACACGTGATGTGATGGTAAAAATTACCTTCCGGATTTGATCTGACAGGGACCGCGGGAGCAGCCCCAGACGTAGAGGGCTCTGTCCATGGGGCTGTCTTCAAAAGGACACCATATCTGGAGGAGAAGGGGCATAGGGAAAGAGCAAGATTTGCATTGAGAAGCGTGGAAAGGGGGTTCAGAAGAAGGAAGAAAGGCCTTTGAGGATATCAGAAAAAAAAAGGCAGGGTAGGGCGGGGCAGCGTACAGGGTGGCCGCCAATGCGGGAGACAGCGACGTCTGTTATGTCGCTGAGATCATGAATTGCGCCATCTGGAAGACCGAGAAGGACGGGCGTAGTAATGGTGTTGTCGTCGTCGTCGTCGTCTGACATCTGGAGATGGATAAGTATATGGAGGAGAGCGAAAAGAGGAATAAAAAAATCAGAAAGGCATGAATGGAAAGAATAAAAGACTCGTCACGGAAATCGGACTCGTCATCTAAGGGTCATCCGTGGAGAAGAGGCAGAGAAAGAGGACGTACAAGGGAAAGAGAGGTCAAACAGGTGACAACAGACAGACCTGAGAGCGACACGATGGAACGCAGCAAGCGGCGGGGCATTGCACTGTCGTGTGCAGAGTGCAGGCGCCTCAAACTCAAATGCAGCAGAGTTTTTCCCTGCGCCAACTGTGTCAAGAAGGGCTGTGCTGCAATCTGTCCACAGGGCTCTCTCACCACTGGCAAGGGCAACCGGTGCGTTTTTTTTCTTTTTCTTTTTTTCTCGGGCTAATACATCACCTAGCTTCGTCCTTGCAAACACAGAGGCCCTTCATGAAAAAATCCACGATCTTTCTTCCCGCGTCAGAATACTTGAAGATGCCCTCGCCGATGCCCATGCCTGCTATTCCGACCAGCCGCATCCCCTCCTCTCACAAGAGCTGCTTCAGATAAAGTATCCCCTCGAGCGTGAGCCCACCGAGACCGTCGTCCCCAAGGACGACAAGCAAGACCAGCCCGACACTATCGACGCCCTGGGCTCCCTGTACGTCTATCCTTTCTCTTTTATCTAGCCCGCCACACGCTCATCATCCCAAAAAGCTTCATTTCCCACGATGGTCGTTCCAACTTCTTCGGCACCACCGCCAATTCCTGGGTACGCCTTCTTTTCTTCTCATCTTGACACAATCTAAACTCTCCCAACAGTATCTTTTGCAGGTATGAGCTCTTCTTTCCCCGCTCCGTTCATTGACATCTTGTGTAGAATGAAGCCACCGCCAATGACGACAACGGCGATGAAGAGTCCGCTCACGACTCATCCATCCCAGAAGACCTTTCCTGGCTCACTTCCGCTTTTCCATTCAATACCATCGGCATTTCCACCGCCCTCGACATCCGAACCACAATCATCAGCTATCTCCCAGACGCCTCCACCGCCCAACGACTCACCGATCTCTATTACCGCCATGCTGCCTGGATGCACGTCCTCCCTCTACCCCTCCTTCTTTCTCTCTGACCTCTCTTTTCTTCCAGGTATACTCCTATCAGCCAACTTGATTTCCATGACTCCCTTTTCCGCCCTATCTACAACCCATCCTCCCTTCCACAAGAACCCCCCAGTCCACATCATCTAGCCGTCCTCTTCATGGCCCTGGCCCTCGGCAGCCTTTTGGACCTCAACTCACCACCTCATAATCCCCAGTCCATGCAGTTTTATCAGCTCGCAAGAGCCTCTTTGGCTCTTGATTCAATCCTCGAAGAACAGTCCATACCAGCCATCCAAGCTCTGGTATGTTTCTCCGTCCTCTTACCTCTCCATCCTCACCCTTCTTTCTCAAGCTCCTCATGTGCCATTTCATGTTCCTTTCTGAAATGTCAAGTCCAAGATGGATCATCATGGGAATTATCGTCAAAATGGCTCAGAGTGTCAGTATCCCCCTCTTCTCCTACTATCCAATCACTGTCCTCACCTCCACTTCAGGTCGGCCTACGTGAGACTTTTCTTGCTTCTTCTTTCCCTTGTCACTCATCTACCCGTCTCAAGACCGAGATAGCGGTAAATGGAAAGTCAATCCAGAGGAGACTCTCAGACGTCGTGCTCTATTTTATGAGTTACTTACTTACGATTCTTGGCAAGTGCGTGGATTAATTCTCTCCTCACCCATCTTGACTGATCTCTCCTGCTTCAGAGTCTGACATATGGCCGTCCACCCTCCTTGTCCTCGGCACATATCGATTGCAAGTTTCCAACCGATACTACCGTCAATTCCCAGGGTGAAGTAGAAATGGATTGTACGCCACACTCCGTTTCGTTACCTCTTCATTCTCATTTCCCCTTAGTCGTGGCTTGGAAACACCGCTTCTCCGCATTATGCCTAAGTGACGTCCACAATACCGCTTTCGGTGCTAAAACCCCCTCTTACAAGGCCATTACTGACCTTGACAAGAAAGTGAGAAATTTCCATACCCCTCCAAGTTTACAAATCCCTGGCTTTGGAGGTCAAAAGCATGTCGGCCAGCCCTCGGTAGAGTTGACCATGCAGCGGTATATCGCATTTGCTATCAGAGAAATCAGTGGGTACTCTCCCTCTCTCATGAATCTATCATAATGATGGTCGATTTTCAGCGCTCTTTTACATGCACCGAGGTTTTTTTGCTCAGGCCTTTGAAGACAATCCTACGGATCCTATGGGAAGCAAATATGGGCCATCAGTCCTTGCTGCCTATAGGAGTGCCTGTTCTTTCGTCGGTTTGATCGAGAGTTTGTTCAAGCAACATCCAGCCCTGACAGAACGCATGTGGTTTTTGTTTACACATGTATTTTCATGCTCAGTGAGTGGAATATGCTGGGCTTTCGGTCATAAGAAAAAACCCTAGTCTCCCAGATTGTCTTGGGGTCGATTGCCATCAAAGCTCAGATGCAACTAGCCCCCTCTGCCCTTTCATACCTTGATACCGCTTATAATCTCTTTAACCGTGTCTCCGACAATACCCGAACCCAGAAAATCCTGGTAGGCGTGTCTAGGTCCTGATCGCCTTGTCTGATTTTTTTTACAGCCTATCCTAGCAAGTCTGAGAGATAAAGCCCATACGGCACTCGCAGAAACATTACCAGGTTCACCTCCCATTGATCCGACCAGAGTCAAGAACGAGGTGATTGAGCTGTCCACTCTTGGAGGAATGACACGGCTTGTATCAAAGCGCCCATCTCAATCCCCTTCTTTCGGGTCTAGCCCATCGTCACAATCAGCATCACCTTCTATCATCCCTTCGGAGTCTATATCTCCTCTACAAGGCTACCGGCCTGTGGAAGATGTTCAGTCTTGGGTAGGTTATGGGAATATCAATCAGGGGTATGGAGCCATGGAAGCTCGGGAGTATGCAATGTACCCTTCTGTCCATGGTGCTGTCCAACCTATCAATCAACATATGTCTCCGCCCTCTCAAACACATCAGTCTTCGTTATCGCCTCAGCAATCAATAGCCTTCCAGCAGCAGCAAGCAAATATCCCTTCTAGATTGTCACCCGTTTCTGCTGAACAACAACACCAATCTGTTATGACACATCATCCTCCACTTCAATCCCAGCACAGTCATATCCACCATTCAAATTCCATGACATTCCAGCAACAACAACAGCAAGCTTATGTACCATCGCAAATTATGTACACCGAAGATAGTATACAACAGCTTTCCGGAAGGGTTTTACCAGAATTTTTTGGATACGCAGGTGGCAATAATCATAATTTGCAGATGATGTCAGCCTCACCTGAGATCCCGAGTCCACCACAGGATCTGAACGCCTCGTGGTATAATTTCATGGCACAGTTCCGCTGAAGTTTCTTCTCGTCAAACATTCAATTTTCTTGATCTTCAATCTGTAAACCAGATGACCGTATTGTACATTTATATTGGTAGATACCACGCATCTCTATTTGCTCTTTTTTGGATTCTTGTCTTGAGATGTACAAGTATATATCCTTATTTGTACTGGTTTTCATTCAATCACGTTGATCGTCGCCTTTACTTCTTGCAGTATTTTATCTTCGTGATTTCGGCGACGACAACGACGACGAGGAGCCATGTCTGTACCTGATGCTCGAACACGGAATAAAATTAGCTTGAATCCCACAAAAGTCATAACCACCTCGTCAGTGACAGCTTGCTTCAGACAGATAAATTTTGACTCGTCATTTCTTGTACTCTTCGAAACTTTGGTTTCAATTCCCCACCATTTTTTTGTGTGTTCTTTTCTGGTATGATCACAGAATACCAGGCAGACAGATACCCAAACTTGTAGTTGTTGATGTTCTGTTCGTGGTAGCGTTGCAGTCTGCAAAGGAATGGTTGCTGGATCTTGATATCGGTGTTTTCTGGGTTGTAATGCGTGTCTTGGCATGTGGTGGGTTGGGTGTGTTGGGGTGGGAGATGATGACGCAACAAGTGATGAAGAGGAAGAATATTGAGGTGCGTGTTTGACTACTAATGTATGTTTCAAAACAAAAACTGACTTGTATGTCGGAAAGTGGTCGGCGCTTGGGTTAGCTGGTGTGTTGGTGCTTTTACAGCAGTCATGTTTGTTTACGGCGTTGTACCGGCTTTCGTCGTTTCGGTGCGGTAGTACTTGTTTTCTTCTATTATCTCGAATAAAAGGAGCAGAGCTGATTCTCATATATGTTTAGGACCCTTATGTTTGCGCATTTTGCGAAATTATGGGTGGGGACATTCTTATCTGCTTCTTCTGTAAGTCTATTTCCTTCTCCTCCCAATTTATTGCTGATGCATTTGTACGTGTACAGCCTAATAAAAAGACGCTAGCTGTAGCAATTGCAGCTGGTCTTTCTCTCCTCTTTGACTCCCAGTTTTCCCCTACGACCGTCTGGCGATACATTCCTGGATACGGTGCACTTGTCTTGCATGGCTTTGCAACATCAGCATTGGATCATACGTTGGGTCTGGTTGCACCTTCGTTGGGAGAGACATTTGCAATGTCTGTTGCGATACTCGTGGCTTCAATTGTTGCGTTGCCGTTTTATGCTTTCAAAACGATTGTTGTACGTCCTTCATTCTGATTGCCCGTCTAGGTTCGGTATATAAATTCTGACTGACGTCTTTTCTCATAGCTTCATTCACCTATAACACCGACACTTCCACTTGCTTCATTGGGAATTATACCTATGATTGCGTACATGTTTTTGTTTCGCGCACCTATAGCGGCACGGTCATTACATCATCAGATGAACTCGCCCGGTCACTTTGCCCTGTCGTTTCCTACTGTTCTCATGGCATCTTTGATACTCGGTCCTTTGGCATTCAACCAGTTTCCTCGATGGTCGGATCTGTTGGTAGCAGGACTTCTATACGTCGGTAGGTTACCTGCTTTCTACTCTGCTTTACAATTCTTATCTCTTCGTATTCCAGGAATGTTCCCAGAGAATCTAGACGCATTGACATCTCGGCCGAGGACACCTACTTCGAAATTGGTCAAGCTTTATATGAAAACGATACTTTCGAATCCAGAGTCGCGCAAGATATTTTATTTCTTGTGTCTTAATCTGTGTTATATGCTTGTGCAGATGCTGTATGGAGTTTGGACGAATAGTTTGGGACTCATCTCTGATGGTGCATGAAGTTGACCCTCTTGTTTGAGACTAGAGCTGACTGTTAGTCAAGCTATTCACATGGCGTTCGATTGTATGGCCATTGGTGTTGGGCTGTTTGCGTCGGTCATGGCAACTTGGGAACCTAATGAACGGTTCACGTATGGGTCAGTAACTATGATCCTGGTTTAGTTAGTCGCGTGTGACTCAGTAGTTGTCTCTTTTCAGACATGGTCGGATTGAAACGCTGTCGGGATTTGCGAATGGAATTTTCCTGATTCTGATTTCGATATTTATTGTCTTTGAGGCTATACAGCGCATGTAGGTGGATCTCTTCCGGAGTTTGTTTTCATCATTGAAATGGTCTTTTTTCCAGTTTAGAGCCTCCTGAGATGAACACGAGTCAGTTGCTGCTTGTCAGTTCAGTTGGTCTGGGTGTCAACCTATTTGGGATGTTTGCTATGGGAGGACACCACCATGTGCGTTGCTTCTGTTTCTAAACTGCAAGGTGACCGTTAATGACTCTTAAACAGGGCCATTCGCATGGGCATGGGCATGGTGGACATAGTCATGGACATGGTCATAACCATGGCCATTCGCATAGTCATTCAGTTTCCCCTCCATCGCCCAGCCCTGCCTTTGAAACCCATTCGCACTCTTACTCCGGTGATGATCTACATTTGCATTCATCTTCAGATAATAATTCTCATTCACAACCGTCATTCTCGGCAACACATTCTCATATCGAGTTCCCGAGGAGCGATGAACATCATTCTGATCATCCTCATCCTCATGCCCATGCACATTCCCGCGCTCTCTCTGTTACATCCTTTCTCTTGAACAAGTCTACCCATCAACGCTCTGTCTCACTTGCTCACAAACCTATCTCCATTCCTCCGCTACTATCGACACTGCCATCGTCGATGTCGTCATCGTCTTCACTTACACCTGGATCAATTGCGCATCTCCATCTTCAGAAAGACAGTCTAGGGCACCCAAGATCAACGTCGTTGCAGATTCATACTGGTCCAGGAGGAGTGTCACGGGACGATAAAAGTCCGTTAACGCCTAATTACAAGTTTGTGTGTGATGAGCATATGGAGCAGCATCACCATGATGAACAGACATGTGAACGTGGTGGTCATGAGGGACATAGTCATAATATGCGTGGAGTATTTTTACACGTCATGGCTGTAAGTCTTGCTTGTTCATTTGTTCATTTGATTGGATTCAACATCTAATTGCAGGATACCCTGGGGTCAGTCGGGGTCATTATTTCGACGCTTCTTATCCAATTTTATGGTTGGACAGGATTTGATCCAATAGCGTCGTTGTTTATCGCTGTGTTGATTGCTGCTAGTGTTATACCTCTTGTACTCGATACTGGCAAGATTCTTGCTTTGGATGTATCTGATAAAGATGCCAAAATCCAAGAAGCATTGTCTGAAGTGTGTAATCTTTTCCTGGTATCGTTATCTCTAATGTACTCATTTGTCCAGCTCTTATCAATACCTGACCTTCAATCCTATACCAATCCGAGATTTTGGCCTAAAGATTCTTCGACGCTTATCGGTTCAATACATATCCAACTTGCACCTTCATCACATGATCCTGCAGGTCCTCATTCGAGTGTGAGAACAACGCTTGCGAGGGTTGATAGAGTAGTAGAGAAAGTGAAGGGTGTGTTGAAGGAAAGGATTGAGGGTTTGGAGGAGATTGTTGTACAGGTTGAGGAAGGTCATGGGAGCTCTTGATTTGAAAAGTTTTTTTTTGGTTGTCTGCATTGACAATGGACGCTCTGCTGGACGATTAAATTATTTTGGGTATCTTGGCGTATCTTTGGATTTATATAATATCAAAAATGGAGCATGTGAAAAATTGCTCCAATCATGATTACTCAGAGATTACTCAGACTGATGGATATCTTATCTGACACACCGACGACACCGACGATGCGCCTATCTGATTTATCATTGTATATAGCTACAAGAGAACAAACCATTGTATCTTGGAAGCATACTGCGGTGGAGTGGGGGATTGGGTTAACTTTGGAGGAATATATCGATCGAGAGTGGATCGGTGAGCAGAAAGAGTTTGCAAGAGACGGAAAGCATATAACCTGGCGAGTTCGGCTTGCATTTTTTTCGTTCATCAAGTATTGTTAAAAAAATAGACAAACAGGGTATTAGCACCGAGAAACGAGCCAACGACATTGAACTTTCTTTGTTCATGCGAAACGTGAGAGCAAAAGACATTCTAACAATTCATGCTTTTTTTCCATACTTCACTAGGTTCAAACGAAAAATTGCCATTTGTCGCCCCTCACGAGGAGTTATTGAGCATGAGGTGGGATATGCTATTGCCAGTGTCTTTACGTTACCTCAGTACCGAGGGAAAGGATATGGTAAACATATGATGCGACTTCTTCACTGGGTCTTGGCAAACGAAGATTACTTAAAGACACAAACGTTTCCTGAAGATCAGTGGGGTCCTAGACCACGTCTAGAGGTTGGTGATGCGTCTGTAGCGGCTTTGTGGAGTGATGTTGGACCGACGTTCTATCAAGGATGTGGAATGGGCGAAGGTGTAGAAAGAGGAGATGGATGGCTTGTGAGAGACCCATTTTCAGTCATCTGGAATGTCCATGAGGTGGACTTATCCGGAATCCGGGAGGAGGAGGAAGCAACTTGGTTGGACGAAGAATCGGCGAAGGCCATCTGGGAAAAGGACGTTGTGCATATCGAGGCTGAAGTTGTTCAAGCAACTCAGTCCAAGGGTGGAACTCAAACGCATTTCAGCTTTCTTCCGAATGAGGGTGTGGCAGAATTCCAGTGGTTTAGACTCCATTATCATTTCAAAAGATATATCCCAAACCCACCCCAGTGCTGTGGTTTGCAAATCGGGGATGGAGCTTTTGCGACATGGACGTGTGATTTTCGTAGGGAGTCGTCAAAGTCGATGATCTTGACACGGTTGAGGGCCAACGAAGAGGATATTGAGAGGTTGATAGCACAGGTGCTGAGATATGCCAGGGACCATAGTTTGGGTATGGTCGAGCTTTGGAATCTTGCACCTGATCTGGTAGATGCTTGCAGAAAATTTGGGGGATCCGTTGTAGAGAGAGATGAACATTTCCCGGCGATAAAGTGGTATGGAAATGAAAGTGTAGAGTGGCTGTACAATGAAAGGTTCTGCTGGTGTTAACTAGATTCTCACGTGATGTACACAACGTCTTGAACGCTTTATTTTGATTTCCTTTTGCACTCACTATGCCTCTCTGTGGCTCTTCCTCGCACAGCGGTTCTTTTGCACGATCAAGACCGGTATGCTCATAAACTTTTCATTCTTCGAGAAACTCAGATTTCGGGGATGCAGATACAAAGAAAGGTACTTCAACCCTGCATCTCTTTCGTTGGATTTAGGTTAAGCAGAATATACAAGGTCGTCGTCTGCGGTGATGGTGCGACCGGTATGCATTAGTACTTGACCCAACCCTCATCTCCCCATCCTCCTAACTGAGAATTTACCCAGGAAAGACATCACTACTCAATGTCTTCACAGGAGGCTTCTTCACTCAAGTCTAGTACGCCAGGCCATGTTCTATCCAGTGTACCCATAACGACAACGTCTTTTTTGAAAAACTTAGCGAACCGACTGTTTTCGAAAACTACGTACACGATATTCTTATTGATGATCAACAAGTGGAACTCAGTCTATGGGATACAGCTGGTCCGTATCTTTGAACTACATTACGCTAGCGCGACTTGCGACGCAGCCCAGTATATTGTGGAATGAATAACTGATGTTTACAACGACGCCTATGTATCTTCTGTTGATATAGGTCAGGAAGAATTCGACCGTTTGCGCTCGCTGTCCTATGCCGAAACACATGTGATTATGATTTGTTTCTCTGTCGACAATCCAACTTCATTAGAGAATGTCGAGTCCAAGGTGTGCCTCTTCTACCATTTTACCTATACTTATCCAATCATGGACCATCACTTTGCAGTGGTTGGATGAAATTCTAGAGCACTGTCCCGGTGTTAAGGTGAGTTCAAATCTTCGATCGCTCGATTTAGTTAACTTCAACTGTCTTAGCTCGTCCTCGTAGGTAAGCGTATAGTCCTTTCACTCCTCTCCCTCAACGGTAAGAAAAAACTTGTTTCGCTGAAATATGTATACAGCGCTCAAATGCGATTTACGAGACGACCGAGCAGTCAAAGATCGCCTACAGCGATATGGAATGCACCCCGTGCAATATGAAGAGGGCCTAACGGTTGCACGGAGGTTACGTGCATCACGGTATCTCGGTACGTTGACCTTTTTCCTCCGAACTCGCTTACCATTAAAGCAACCTATCGCTTGACTTCTACTATAACCTCCGCTCACAATCGTCACGACCATCGTATTTCATCTTCGTCCTCGATGTGTCAATATCTCATGCATAATGATCGCCACCAGAATGTAGCTCAAAACATAATAGAGGCGTTACAGAAGTGTTCTACGAGGCAGCCAGAGTGTCATTAAGCACAAGAGCAAAAGGAACGAGAGACGCGGGATGTACAACCATGTGACGGGACATGCATTCACAATCTATACCGATCAACTCAGATGCGGATGTGACTGACTGTCTCGCCTCTATCATGAGATGGCTGCCACAGAGTTGGATGGACTGTTGAGAGGAAATTGGCGGATGTTGAGCGGTGGATATGATGGTATTGTTCTTGGTACATGCGCTGTCTATCATGATCCTGCGGTATAAGCTAGGTATGTGAGAAGAGGCTGGGAAGCGCGATTTAGGTTTCTTATAGGTATGACAATGAGACTTTCCCTTTCCTTTCCCTTTCTTGGGTTTTTTCACCCTACTGCCTCCAACATCTTGTCTGTGATCCTTCTCTCATCTTAGCCAGAAATTCTTGTTACATTACTGATAGCATAACTATAATCTTCTACAAGTAATTCAACTGCATATCTAAGGACTACCCCAGATTCATGAACGAGAGGTTATTCTGACTCGAGAAATTACAATCATAAGCATATGACTTGAATATCTATCTCATCTGCCGGATTAAAGAAGGGTCATGATAGCTATGCCAATATACCACGCTAAAATCTGAGGGATGGCCGATGTCCAAGTTCCTGCTGCTAAAGGCAGTTAGAGACTTTGAGCATCTGTCTCTATACATCTCACACAGTGGCTCGAACTGGGGAAATCTTCCAGTAAAGTTGCCACTCATTTTTGGCGGCATGTTCGAGGAGTCATAAGTGGAGGTCGGACATATCGTGACTTGACCAGAACGAAGGAGCTGGAGGTGCAAGTCGTCATAGACAACAAGACATAGTAAATGATTGTACATGTGTCCCATGTTGCTATCTGAGCGAAAGTTTGAAGTCATTGTTATGAGAATTCGCTTTCACCAGACATGTTATTCTCAATTGTCCAGATATATTTTGAATCATGAAGCTTTGCTCTAATGGAACTTGCCGAAACGTAGTGTCTGACAATCAATCAATCAACATCCTAATCATGACGTGAGAAAGAACAGGGCACAAATTCCCTAAACTGGTGACCTTCACACTGTCCCTGTCCCTTAAGTTGATTAGTCCATTTTAAGCGCGATTCCCGTTCTAATCAGTGCACCTGCTAGCTCCAGCAGAAGCCAACAATATGAGGAAAATAGAATATAAATTGAGGTCTTTCAAATGCAAACAGAAAACTCAAGTCTACTCTTCGCAAGTCGAGACCGATTCAATAGCTCCAAGCTCATGACGGTGTCTGTTGAAGAATTGAACGAGGCTCGAAACACAACTACTATATTCCACGAAGGCTTTCCCATATCGTGCTCCGTTCGCTAAGCAAAGTCATAATCTGCCAAGGTTGACTGTGTGGTTCATGATCCTTAAATACAGGATCGTCGTCATCCTAGAATATTATTCAGTCTCAGTTTGGTGTTTTGACGGGGACAAAGACTGACATCAAGAGGGTGAGTCACCGATGCCAAGCGCATGGCAGCTGCACTCTTGTTAGGGAGATCGGAAGGTGATATTGCAAACAGGGTTTGAAAAGATGCAGGAGTGAGGACGGGAGCATGCTGAGGACGGTGGTGATGTGCATGCGAAGCATGTGACGCTGTAGAAGTTGAGGAAGGAGTGATCGATGAGATAACTTGAGAGCTGGAGGTGAGAGTGAGGGCACGTGTGATAAGTTGCTTGAGTTTTGCCTGCTTGACTATCAACAAACAGACATGCCAGAGCAGAAAACAACTTGATCTACCTGATAGGCCAGGTTCATCAGCTCGGGTACCTTCTGTCCTGGAGCTCCCAAATTGTTCTGAGCACAGATCAAGTTCATGCGGTCGGCGATATGTTGTATTGTAGGGGCGCGCGTGGCAGAATGAAGATTGACAGCAAGCTTGCTCCCTGGGGGGTCTATGGTGGATTTGGCAGGCGTTGATTGATTGAGCACAGGGGACACACCACCTCGTTCAGATAGACAGACGACACCTCGTTCCCGAGCTATTTCGTCACGTTCCTTTCTCGGACGCGCCGCATCTTGTTGAGATACGGCAGAATTTATGTTTCGAACTCGGTCCCTTTCCTTATGCCCAATGGAAAGTGCCCACCGCTTGATGCGCATCGAGTTGAAGGTCCGGGTCTCGTCAGTAGTTCCTTGATAGGGCAGGAGAACACGACGGCGCTTCCTGAGGGGGGCCTTCGGGACAGGAAGAGAGGGAGGGGATTGAGGTCGTTTCAGGACAGCGGTAGCATCGAAGAGGGAGATAATGAGGGCATTGTGAAGCTGGACAAGCGAAGGAATGTCGAGAAGAGCACAGACGACATTCTCAAATTCAGCACGGGAGATCTGGCCCTTGACAAAGGCTTGAAGAGAGGAAAAATAAGCCGGTGACTTTTGAGATCCCAGAGCGTGGATGATTTGCTGCTTGATGGTCGAGGTCGACGACAACGACATTCTGAACAATCCTGGAAATTTGCCCAACAATTACCCAGCATGCTGACAAAGTCCTGGCCGTCACGTGGTCAATCTCAGTCAAATCCACTATATCTCCTCTATTTACGACTTCAGAATGTTGTGTTTAAATATGTCTTCCTCTTCCTCCTCCACCACCATCACCCGTCCAAGAACTAGCAAGCCACGCGGTATTTGCAAGTATTACACAACTCCCCGTGGCTGCTTTGCCGGATCCTCTTGCAAGTTCCTCCACGGTACCCCAGAGCAACTCGATCCACAAAATCCTCTCCTCACGCCCCATGATGAATCAAAGCGCTGTAGATTCTACGCCCAGGGTCCGTATTTTTCTGTTAACCTTTTACGAACCCCTTCTAATCTGTCTCCAGGTTTCTGCCGTCGAGGTGATAAATGCTGGTTCAAGCATGTAGTGAACCAGTCCAAAGTCACCCCCTCAACCACCCTTGAGGAAGAAGATTTACAAAATGAACCATGTTCCATATGTTTTGAGAAGCCAGCAACATACGGGCTTCTTTGTACGTTTCCCTGAACTCTATCTCCTCATCCTGACGATTACATCATAGCCGGCTGTAGCCATATCTTCTGCATTGCTGTAAATTGAACAGTTCAATTTCCTTGTACGATGCTTACCCTCTATTCAGTGCATCCGTCAATGGCGTGACCAGAAAGGGCAATCCGAACATGGAAACATCAAGAAATGTCCCATGTGTAGGGAGCCAAGCAAATTCATAACACCTTCCTCTTGTTTCTGGAAGCAAGGTCATCCTGAGAGGGACCGTGTCACAAAGGCTTATAAGGAAAGCATGTCGAGAGTTCCATGTCGGTACGCTAGTAGTTGTTATAGCTGTACGTCCTCGTTCACTTCATCCGTTAGTTATTTCCAGAAATCCCTGCAAAAGGACAGATCACGGCCTCTCTGTCCTTTCGGCAAAGATTGCTTTTATCAGCATCACCATGATGACGGAACACCTTATGTCTTTAAGAGCGGTACAAGTGTCTGCATGCACGTAAGTCGTCCTCAATTTTTCCTATCCCCCAATTGACCAGTCCCCCAGCAATACTTTGCAGCCATGCAGCCTTCTAGGGACTCGCTATTCAATGAGTTTATCCAATTCGCACCTGTTACAGTCAATGAACAGAGTTTCTCTGACGGAGAAGGAGCATTTCCAAGGGAATTGACTATGGACACGAACACTGCGGACAGCTCAGAGAATTTAATGGGTGACAGTCGGCGGAGAAGGCATTTACGGGGCTTACGGGGCGATTCTAATTTCCGCGAGCAACTACATGTTCTTCGACAAGCTATGGACAATCTAGGATTTGCCGTTTCTGCTTCGAGTGACTCTGTGGCACGCACGCTAGATATGGTGCGAATACTCGTGCAGCGAAGTGTTGATGTCGATCCTGGCACTGAACCCGTGGTATATTACGCTTATCTTTCTATTAATTCGTTATTCTGATTTGTCCTTTCAGGAAGAGGATCCTGTGAATCTTTTGAGCGAGGAGTCCTTCACCGATCTTAATTATCATAATATTCCAGGACTTCAGAGTGTTTCAAGCTCCTCTAGCGAAGTACATCTATCAGAGTCAGACGGCGAGTCTGATGATGAAATCAGCCGTCTTGGAAGATACATCAGAGGTGATACAAGCGGCGGACTTGGGGAACTAATCGAAGATGTCCAAGTACAACACGGTGAAGATGAGGAAGCGATAATGATGCAAGAAATTGCAGATCGAGGTCCGGAGGAGTTAATAGAGGCTGGTTCTGGAGTTGTCACCGAGACAGATGAACCGCAAATACCTATGATGGATTACGAGATCTCTACATCATCTGATGATGAGACGGATCGCGGACGAGTCACTAACCCTCCTTTTCTAACTGATGGACGGGGAAGAGTAGTTTGGAGCAGTGGTGGGGAGATTCTCGAGCCAATGAGCTCCGAACCTCACCCAACATCGGAGAGGGTAAGGGAAAATAACTCTAGAGGCGGATCGCAAGTGAAGCGGAATGGGTTTGTTGGATCGTGAAAAATAATCCATTTGTATATTAATTTTGGGAAATTGTCGAGTGACGTCACATCAAACCCGTGTAAATGACAATCTACGCGTCTCCTTACATCGCTCTCTTTGTACATCTCTCTGCTCAACCTTCATGACCACAACATCTGATCCAATTGATCACAGTCAACTCTCCATAACAATTCCAGAATCTCAAGTATCTCTCCTTGAACCAAGTACTCCAAAGACTCCTGCAGATGAAGGGCTTGATTTCTTTGCTTCCACACCTTCCCAGGGAGAAAGTCTAATAAGAGTTTATGAACTTCGTCTTGATCCCGATGGTGGACCAAACAACGATTGTCAGGTCAGTGTGCCTGCTTAGATCTTAGCTGATAAATAATGTGCCAATCAAGTACATACGCTTACCGCCCGCTTATACACCCTACATCTTGAGGGTCTCTTTTGCTGCTGGAACCCCTTCTGCAAACAATGGGATTTTTAGGACAAATTTTCCACTTAATGGAGGTGCCTTTGACAGAGCGCGCTATGAGGAACGAAGGTAGCCTACCCGTCCAAGTCAATCGTGTTGACTCTCAATAATGTCTAGGTTGCCAACCGAATACTCGAAACCCATCCATATAGATCTGCCTATTTCACATGCTGGCGCTTTTGTATACTGGGTTGAATACGATGGAGATGGTGGCGAGCGTGTCGAGGGTCGACATGGTTATTTTAATGTTGACCCCATTCTCAAAATCAAGAAACACACCCAAATCCTCGATGATCATCTTCAACTCCTACCGTCTCACCAGGAGGCATCATTGCAGGAAGAATATATCAATCTCCCTCTTGACGGCCTCGCCGTTCTGACCGTGGTGTCGAAATGGATGGGCCCCCTCAAATCCTGGCGGAAGTACTTTTCGGAAGCAAAAGAACGCGGTTATACAATGCTTCATTATACACCCCTTCAAGAAAGGGGCGAGAGTAATAGTCCCTACTCCGTGAGGAACCAGATGAAATATGATCCCACCTTGTTTGACACTCCGTTGGGTGGCGACGCTGGAAGAGAAAGAATCGAAGACATTTTGAGGGTCGCCCGAGAAGATTACGGCTTGCTCAGCCTTACAGATGTTGTTCTCAATCATACCGCGAATGACAGTCCCTGGTTGGTTGATCATCCTGAAGCGGGTTTGTTGAACTATCTCACTCTCTGTGCACTTTGGACCTGACTTGTCCTGTAGGCTATAGTCCAGAAAATTCTCCCCATCTCACTCCTGCTCTGGAACTAGATTCAACTATGATAGAGTTTTCAACAAATTTAGCGTCTCGAGGATTGCCCAATATAGTTAAGTCTGATGAAGACCTCCACACTCTTATGGCTGCTTTTGAACAGACGCTGAAAAAGCTTGACTTGTGGCAGTTTTACGTTCTTCAGCCCTCCCGTGAAAGAGAATCCGTTTTTTCCGCTCTCTGCTCAAAGGAAATTGCACTTTGGAGTGGTCCACTGGTAGAGGGAAAATCTGTCGTTGAGCTAGCTCAGATCGTGCGATCAGAAAACAAGATCGTTGGAATCAACGCCCTCGCTTCAAGGTTTGGGGTTCATGTCCGTGGTGACGTCGCTGCGGGTATTGTGAAGGCAGCTTTTGTCGACCTCCAGGATAATACAGCCCTTGCCAATGCATGGGTTCGCATCGTCGATGTTATTAATGTCCCTCTCTACCAAGAATGGGAAGATGACACAAGAGTTGCGCTCAAGAACATCTGTAATCGCATTAGATATACACGGTTGGACGCCCAGGGGCCAAAGCTAGGTGAGATAACTAGAAAGTGAGTCTACCCCCAGTTGGGACATATTCCGAAGTTGAGTCGGTGATAGAAATCCCCTCGTCGAGTCATATTTCACTCGCCTCCTACCCACCCCAGGTGCAGATCCTCTTCGATACTCTTTAGCAAATAATGGATGGATCTGGAATGCGGACCCTCTGCAGAACTTTGCGCTTCTACCTTCCAAGGCGTATCTTCGTCGAGAAGTGATCGCTTGGGGCGACTGCGTTAAACTCCGCTACGGACCTTCACCTGAAGCTAACCCCTGGTTATGGGAATATATGACCAACTATGTATCCTCTCTTGCGAAGACGTTTGATGGGTTCAGAATCGACAACTGTCATTCGACACCACTCGAAGTTGGAACACGGATGCTCGATGCAGCCAGAGTGGTCCGCCCAGACCTCTATGTATGCGCAGAATTATTCACTGGTAACGAAAGTACAGACCTGTTGTTTGTCCGGGAGCTTGGAATCAACAGTTTGATTCGTGAAAGTTATAACGGCTGGGATCCCAAGGAATTTTCACGCTTGTTATATCGACATGGCCTTGGTAAACCTATTGGCTCCATGGGTGGTGTTTGTATGACTAGCACAGAAGAAGTCCCGAGCCCCACCGGCAAAGGGCCCGTTCGTCAGGCTCTTATTAGCCCCCTAAATGGTTCTCTCCCTCATGCACTGCTCTATGACCTTACACATGACAACGAGTCCCCTATGGACAAGAGATCGGCCGAGGATGCATTATCAACAGGGGCTTTGACAACCTTCAGTTACAGTGCTATAGGGAGCGTGAAAGGATTTGATGACTTGTATCCCAGGCTACTTAATCTTGTGCGTGAAAATAGGCAATATAAAATCACAGGAACTGGAGAGGAAAGTGGTATTGCGAAGGTTAAACGCATATTGAATAAGTTACATTTGGAAATGGTATTGAGCCATTATGAAGAAGGACATGTCCATCAAGAGAATAATGTATGTTTGTGTTCCTTCGACCATCGTGATTTAAGTCGTTGATCAGTCCACCAAGTATATCATGATTCATCGGGTTCAACCCTCTACCCAAAAGGGATATTTATTGGTCGCGCACACAGCTTTTTCCAAGGGACGAAAGGATCGTGGTTTTAGTGAGCAATTTAACTATATTGCTAGGGTGACGAACCTGATTTTCTATCAGTCAGTCCAATAAAGTTACGTAAAACTGGTGCTAAGTTTATACTGGGAGCTAGTCTTTCAGTGTCTTCCGAAAATTGCGAGGATGAAGATTACCTTCGAGGACTGACTGCGAATTTGACAGAATTGCCCGAGGTCATTGTGTCCCAAGGCCTTGACCAAGAGGGCACCTATGCAGAGATCGTAGTTCCCGATATATTTCCTCCTGGAAGTATAATGCTTTTCCAGACTCAATTGCAAGACTACGATACGTCCCTGGATGCTTTCTGTATATCAGGAGCACAAGAAGCATTTTCCGAGCTCGATCTCGTTGACCTTAATGTCATCCTTTATAGGGCCGACGGGGAAGAACGCGATGCAACAGATGGCGTCTACGGTGTATACGATGTTCCTGGCCTAGGAAAAAATGTTTACTGTGGACTTGAAGGATGGATGCACTCCTTAAGACATATCATGCGATATAATGACCTCGGACATCCTCTTTGCAATCATTTGAGAGAAGGTAGTTGGGCACTGGACTATGTGCATAAACGGCTAGTCTAGTAAGTTTTCTCATGGCTTTCTTGCATCTTCCCAAACCCTAAGACTATCCTCAAGTCAAGCGAACGTTTTTCCCCGTCTCGCTGCGCCTGCGATGTGGATCAAACAAAGATTTGATCGCATCAAAATTTCTGTCCCTAATTTCATGCGTCCGAAGTATTTCGCGTTAGTAATCTCGGAGGGTTATAAGGCTGCCCGCAGAGCCGTTGTGGAACAATGTTCCGAGTTTATATCCTCGGGGCATGATTTTACACAAGATCTAGCTTTATGCGCGATACAAATGTATGGTCAGGTTAAGTCTGCATCTCTTCATCCCAGTCATCCGACACCCTCGCTTGCTGCGGGTCTGCCTCACTTCGCTGCCGGCTGGGCTCGGTGTTGGGGAAGAGACGTTTTTATATCTTTGCGGGGATTGTTTTTAACAACAGGGAATTTCGAGGGGGCCAAGAAGCATATTCTCACTTTCGCTTCTACCCTTAAGCATGGATTAATACCGAACCTTCTGGATTCAGTTCGTCAGCCACGGTGAGTTGTTGTTGCCTTTCATTCCTGTGTCTTATGCAGAACGGTTTTTGGTCTAGATATAACTCAAGAGACTCTCCCTGGTGGATGCTTCAAAACATACAAGATTACGCTTCTTTTGCACCAGAAGGTCTTTCCATATTATCAGAGTCGGTTAGGCGACGCTTTCCACTCGATGATACCTGGGTAGCCTGGGATGATGTTCGTGCTTATGCATACTCTAGTACTATCGCCGAAATCATACAAGAAATCCTTCAACGTCATGCGGACGGCATAATCTTCCGAGAGTATAATGCTGGTCCAATTCTTGACATGCAAATGAGCGACAAAGGCTTCAATATTTCTATCACGGTTGACTGGGAGAATGGACTCATATTTGGCGGTAATCAATGGAACTGTGGTACTTGGATGGACAAGATGGGAGAGTCTGTCAAAGCTGGGACTAAAGGTGTTCCAGGGACACCTCGAGATGGTGCTCCGATTGAGATTACTGGGTTACTGGCGAGTACTTTGCGATGGCTTGATAGACTCTCCTTGAAGGGACTCTTCCCATTCAAAGGAGTTCGGGCGAAAAGTGAGGCCTAGAATATGAACGCACAGGTCAATGAGCAATACTAACGGGTTACTCAAGTTGCAGGAGAGGAAAAGCTCGTTACTTATGGTGAATGGGCTCAATTAATTCGAGAGAATTTTGAAAAGTGCTATTATATTCCTGTCGGTAAGTGATATTTTTGTCCAGAAACACCGCACGTTCTGATCTCCTCCAGACCAGAGAGATGACACGAAGTATGATATCCAATCTGCAATCGTCAATCGCCGCGGCATCTATAAAGATGTCTATAGATCGGGTGTTGGACGAGAGTGGTCAGATTACCAGCTACGCTGCAACTTCCCGATCGCCATGACCGTTGCACCAGAATTATTCCAGGAAGATCATGCTCTAATTGCCCTCGAGCTGGCAGACAAAGTTCTTCGCAGTCCTCTGGGAATGAAGACTTTGGACCCTGCTGACATGCAGTACAGGCCTGTGTACGATAATTCGAATGATTCTACTGATCCTACAATCGCCAAGGGACTGAATTATCATAACGTGTGTATTTTTTTTCCAACATTTTCCATGGAGCTCAGCCTATTTTCCACTTGAAGGGACCGGAGTGGGGTTGGCCACTTGGTTATTTTTTGCGTGCTTACTTTGACTTCGATACCAGAGCTGGAGCTGGGAAAGAAGTAGGTTGCAGCCTTCTTCATCGTTTCTAACTGATATATCCACCATAGAACCCTATGAAAACCCTGTACCATCTCCATGGAATTTTACTGTCATTAAGGCATCATATACAAACAGATCCTTGGCGTGGGCTACCGGAGTTGACTAACGCCAATGGGGAATACTGCCCCGATTCTTGTGATACGCAAGCATGGAGTGCGAGCACCCTACTTGATTTCCTTCACGAAGTACATCGATCATATTGAGGCATTATGATAGTTGGAGAAATATCCATTATTCATTGATCAATTAACTGTTAGATACGGTCATGGAATCCTGAATATGATAAACTGAGACATTAAACTTCTCCCGGAGTCCAACGTAGCTTCTGAGTTCTCTACCCACGGTACGGTGTGATAGGTTTGGTCCTGTCTGTTCAATGCTAGTGGCCATACTTACATTAAGAAACTCTTCGAAAAAAATTCATCTCTTTTTGATAGTTTCCAATGACCTTCAATTCTGCTCTACTCCAGTCGGAACTACTCTTTGATACGCGGATCTGGCACGTGTAGTCAGGTCAAGCCGGCTCTCTCTCTTCCCCCAGGCTCATGAGTGACGGTTCTCCTGCTGCTTATCTTCTATGGGCCATCCTCTCATGCTTGGTAGGTCAATTTCAGAAGGCTTATAGTCTGCTCCTCAACTCCCCCTAAGTTCCTTGTTTTCTTCGTCCTACATCTCTGGGCTTTTGACAGGTTCGATTGTGTGAGATGGAACTCAGGAAGGCAGCCAGGGGCATTCAAACGGGTCATGACGTATGTTCTCTTGTCTTAACCTCTGTGCCACTGGACTTACTGTTGATGTATCACACAATTCGAAGCTATTCCTACCTCGCTACAGTTCCACTATTAGTTATCTTCAGCGTTGCGATGACAGCTCTGAAATTCTCAGAAGGCTGGTCTCTCCCTCTGAAGAGCTCAGCACTCTCTTAAAATGTCCCAGGTTACTCCATGCTCCCATCAGGCAAGAGTGCGTTGAGCGTCGATAGCTTGATCTTCCGCGCAAGTAGCTGAACGTCTAATCAGTCGTCCCGAAACCTCTGGCGCTATGGGAACGTGGCAACGGGTACTGGCTGCTACCCCTCTATATTCTGTTGAGTATCGCCTGGTCTCTCGAATTGTAAGTTGTATCATTCAGGTATCGGACTACTCTCATACGTGCCACAGGGTAACACATTTGGAAGGTTGTACTGTTAACCCTAAATCTTGTTCACTTATTGATTACAAGTGAACAGAGCTGACATTTTGGCTATTTCTTCTTCATCAAGGCCCAGAAAAGCGACAATGGTTCCACAGTTGGGAATTTAGAGCTTGGTGCGCAGGTCCGTGGTTTCTATGCCTCACATTCGATCGTCTAGCGGAACGATAATAGGAAGCGCTGTTGCGGTTGTGGGAATGCCCTTGACCACAATTGTCGCACGACGTTCTATCGAAATGGTAAAAAAAAGGACTGTTAGGATCAACATTTTGACGTGACCTCCATCGCAGTGCCAGATGTATATCTTCCTCGTTGGCTCTTGTGCCGGAACGGCTACTACTTTGTGTTTCCTATACGTTTTGATTCGGTTTCCTAGCTTTGTCAGGCATGTCAAGGCTGAAGGTGCTGAGCCAGACGTGGTGGTGCGACTGGCAACATTTTACCAGCTTAACGTTTGTCTGACTTTTTTTTCGTTTGCTATTGTTCCTTAATCTCAACTGTAGCTTATTCGTGTCATTTTTCGCTTTCTCTTCACAATTCCTTTCCTCATCATTGCTGCTGATGCTATCCAGCCTTCATCACAAGTTCTTAGGAGTCTGTGAGTTCCTTCCTCGTTGCGCAGATTAACCTCTCCTGACTGAACGTTTTTGAGTTTTGCAATGGATTTCCTGCTAATGCTCGGGGGCTTCGGATGTTTTGCTTCTTCTGGTATCACTCTGCTAGTGAGTTGACCTTTGTTCAATCAGGTGGGCCCCGGCATTGTACTCAATATCATCCAAGATATTTTTCCCCCGCTCCTTGACGCACGAAGAGGGTTATAGAGCCAAAGCCATTACACCTGAGGTTACTGGACAGGTAGCTAGTTGCAATTGTCAAGAAATTGGTCAAAATTCAAAAACGGCTTTGACCATGGAACTCCCATCTATTTCAAATGGTGTTACACATCATGATCCTAGTCAATTCGACTTTGAATTTACCTGTTATTCACATGCATGCTCTGTTTCTCGATTTCTACATTCAAGAGAATTACTGGATAGTTCTCTTGGCTGTCAATCAGATGTGGAAAGTAAGTTTTTACATCACATTACACGGGTTGAACGCGTGTTCAACAATAGTGAAAGGAGACACTCCAAGCTCACTGGTCCAGCCAGGAATGAGATGGAGTTCCCAAGATCAACTCAGTCTCGCCGATCGCCATCCGCAACGGCATAATATTCGCACAACCACCTCGTTACCCGCACGGCTCCGTGGACCATTCCGAAGTATTCATTCTTCATTTCATCTACATCCATATGTGCGTCTGTGCTTTTTGTGTATGTGTTGCATCTGATGTGGTGCTCTTTGAAAGGCTTTATATTTCACTTCCCCGATTGACCTTGTCGACTCGTCGGTTCATGAAACGAAGACATAAAGCTCAGTTATTGAGCCACATCCTCCAAAATTATCACCTTGACTGCTGAACATATCTCCTCGCATGCTATCTAGCCAGCACAGCTATAGGATTACACATTACAAAAATTTTGGTCATTTGATCTTCAGCATTCTGTGTACATCATTTTTTATATCTAAAATTTGCATCCGCCAATGGTCCTCTCTTCTATGTGACTTTGTGTCCTCATCTTCCTCTTATATTCTTGGAGTTCAATATGGTGCCTGTAATTTATCTAACCAAGACATGTAGTACCTGATCTCAATTGGGATGGAATTGTTGCATCCTATCATCTTTTCATTGTCCAAGAAATTCTAGTGAACCCTTGAGGGTTAAAACATATTCTTATACTTGGGGTATTTTGCCCTTAGAATAAGATATAAATAAGATATACCCTTAATAATAGAGTATACACTTTCTAGAGGAAAGAACGCAGTAGACTCGAGGCTCGCAGAGACACAAGGGATTTATTACGATCACTAGGATCGAAAGTAAAAGGTTAATCCTAAAGTATGCTAACAAGAGTCTTAAGTACCGAAAACTGTAACTAAGTAACTCGGGAGTAACTAGGTAAATGTCTGAGGCTGTCGTCATAATAATGAAGTAAAATAGAGATGACGTCAAGAAGAATGAAGATGACGAAATGAAAAAATGTATCATACTTCGACACACTTGTGATAACATTTTCAGTCCACTGGAAATAAGTTACAAGGTAAAATATACCCTAGGGTAAGGGTAAGGGTGGGGAAGGGTAGCAAAAGTCTACCCTTGACTCTACCAAGCACTCTGCCGAAGATATTCAACATGGGCTTGATCGAAGCACAACGCGATAGAGTTTGGTTTGTCAGAAGTGACGGTTTCTTTAGAAGCACGGGATGATATCAAAGGAATAGACATACTCATGATGAAGATGACGCAGCAAAAAATAAATATGCACGCAGGGAGTGAGGGAAAGGAAGAAAGACCTTCAATTATTCTATGTACATTCCCTATTTTATATACCTAAGTATCCTAGAAACTGCTCCAAGGAATGATGTTTCCATGACATCTCGGTGTCATCCCATAACCGATATCATTCTGCGATAGAAGATAACATGCCTCAACATTAGTTTCTACTTTCGTGCAGATCAATTTTCACCGAGAATGCCCATAACAGGACAAGGTACAATAACATTGTATAGACTTTGTATTGAGTTTGTATCCGATTTGCATTATTATGATCGATCGACCTCCGATCAACCTGAAATACACAGTTTAGAAGTTTCCATACAATATACGTACATCTAAGTTGGTATAAATTTGTAGGCAACCATGAAAACAAGGACAGACGCGAGTAAAGATAAACTACATCAATAGAATGATGAGACAAGACCACACAAAACACAAGCTCTAGCATGTATTATTCCCTGGAAATGATAAGTGAGCGATGTTGAAAGGAGCGGTGATCGTGAGTCGGGTTCTTGTAAACCGTCATCGTCGTGTCAGGTATATTACAGTGCTAATATATAAGGACTGTGTCGCGTTCAAAACGAGAGAGAAGGAAAGGCTGAATAAAAGGCACGCATGTACAACCAAAAAAGGTGAAATTTGTTCAAAGACACTACAAAGTGCAATAATCATAAAAAGATGAGTGTCCAAAATGCTATCGAGTGTCATTAAATATGAAAAGTGGTGTGAATGACGGTCGATGAAGTGAAGTGGCATGAAAGAGTCGACATGATCGATCAACAGCAGAGTACCAATCCTTGCTCGGACAAAGGAGGCATCAGGATCCGGAAATTGAAACTCAGGAAGCAAGCAACGGCCCCAAAAAGTGCTGGATAAGTACTAGTGAGGCAAGGGGGCACCAATCAATATTCGAATACAACGAGAGAGTGAGACACATTGATGGTTGATGCAAAATGAAGCCCAGCCGGTTGTCAGCCCCTCCTCATCCCCTCCTCTAATTGGAATTGCCGGCCCACTTGAAGCCCTTTCTCTCCCTCTGATTCCTGATGATGATGATCCACCACCACTACCGCTGTGTGGTATAGGCGGCATAGGTGAATAAGAGGGTCTCAACCCATTGACCAAACTCCAAATCCAGTCGAAATGGGGTCCGTCGTGTCAGCTCGCGTAACAAGCCTTTTATCTTGCTCCTGACACTCCAATCACTTTGCATATCGGCGTAACACTTCTAAGCTTCCGTCAAGGTCGACATGATGGCAGGTGCTGCAGGATGTGTTGATGGTAGAGGGCAATTGATAGGTAATTAGTTTGAAAAAAGGGATGAAGGAAACTCGTAGAGTCTGGGTCTGGGGCTGTGGGAGTGTTACCAGAGGAGCCTTCAGCAACGATAGTAGTATAAAGCTGGGTAAGCTTCTTGGCTCCAGTTTCAACGAGACGAGCCTATGTAAACAAGATGTCGAAATTGGTGACAAGTCCACTGCATACTATGAAATTGGTGGTTTAGGATCTGAGCAGCGGTATACAGAGGCAAAATCGACTTCTCAAGCTTAGCAAGTCACGTATCGAAGTTATCAAGTATGGCTAATCAGGTTATACAATAAACAATTATATTCGTACATGTCATTCGCTTGGAGATTTTGGCACGTTTTCTGTAGGTTCTACTCCAGCTACAGAGGGGTAGTCATTGTAAAAGGGGGGGCCACGCCTTCCATGTACACATACATACCAGTTCAATTTCTGCTGTTTCATCATGCGTTCTGCTCCTATATCTTTTTTGTGGCGATCCAGAAAGGTAAGGATGAGCTTCAGTGCTATTTTATGAATCGGAATGGAATAAACAACATACATGCGGCATGGTTCAGTCATCGTCATCATCAGTAGATAGATGTACTTGCAGAAATGCCCCCCGTCAATGTAGCCGGTCATGCACAGTGCTTTCCTGATATCGATCATTCAAATAATACCTCAAGCCTCGACTAGGGTTATCCATGCTGATTCGAAAATGCAAACTTGTTCTTTTGCACTGTAAGCTGCCTTGAGATGATACTTACTACCACCACTGCTACCACCGAGGCATCGACACAACGGGAGACCAAATTTTGAGTATAATAACACGCAGATGGGGATACATTTGGATGATAACAGCAGATGTAGATGATGTATATCTATGAAATGCGTTATCAGCAGTTGCAGATGGTTGAATGGAGATTAATTTATTTTTTTCTAGAAAAACAAACCTTGCTACAGTGGCCAGGACCAGTGATATCTATCTAGGCATGAGCTGACTTTCTAGGTCCGGAAACCAGGGCATCCATCACGTGGTTGATACCCCATATTTTGATGGGACGGGTGATGATGTGACTCCCCGAGGGTCACCCTTGGTGGCTATCACAACTCACTACTTGTTTTGACGGCTCCATATCTAAAAAAACCAAGAAATACAAAAAGCAAACACATGTTATATATATAGATACCCTATCAAGAGCAGGACGAAGCAAAAAAAAAAAAACCTATTTGCACCAGTCCGTCAGTCAGTCAGTCAGTCAATCAAAAGAATATATATAACACATTCCATAGATAAAACCATCCATCCCACCTCTCTCTACTTCCCACCCACAATCTCATCCTCCGCATCACTCGCCATAGTCCTCCTCGAAAACATCATCCCCGTATTCGTATTCCTCCCCACAACACTAGACGGCCTCATAATCGGACTCCCCCCCGATAACCTATTATTGCTATGTTGATGATGATAATGATGACTGCCCATCTTGTTGGGCGACGTCGAAAGTGGCGTTTGCGGAGAAGAGGTAGAAGAACCCACCATACTTCTGTTAATCGACGAAATCATAGTCTGAACATTATTACCTCCTCCTGCTCCTCCTGCTCCTGCTCCTCCTGCTCCTCGTCCACCACTCCTCGCAAATCTCGGACCTCGAATACCAGAAGAAGAAGAACTCTGCCCAGTCTGTCCAGATCCATGACGTTTAATCGTCGTAGATCCAGTCCCCAGAACAACATCATCATTCGAAGGGGTAGTAGGACTACTCCCTAATGGCACCGGACTACCACTACGACCATCCAAGTTGACATTCAAACGCCTCTGAGGTATAGGCTGGACAATCGAAGCAACCGCCGATGGCGGTGAAGGCAGAGTCCTGATAGAAGGAACCTTTGGCTGCGGAGGCTGTACGACCAGCTGCGGAGGTGGAGAGATTGGAACCTTCTGCTTTTCTTCTTCTTCCTCTTCTTCCTCTTCCTCGGATTCTTCGTCGCTTCCTTCTTCCTCTTCTTCCTCTTCTTCCTCTTCCTCCTCCTCCTCCTCCTCGTCTTCTTCCTCCGTGCCTTCTTCTCCCTCTGACTCTTTCTCAGGAGGAGGGTCAACAAATTTTGGCCGAGGTACATCATCTACTTCATTTAAAAGTTCCTTAAAGTTGGCAAGAGGACGAGGAGGAATATCACCAATCTCACTATTGGGCTCCTTAGTAAACTGAGGACGTGGTAGATCGGATGCTGGGCTCTGACCCTGAACCAGGTGTAGAGGTGAAGAGGTCTTTGGGTACTCAAAAGACGGAGCAGGTAAAACTCGCGATTGATCCAGAGATGGTGGTGGCTCAGACTCTGGATATGATAGAACGGGTTGCGTAACATCACCCTGTGAATCCTGAGGAAGGAGAGACGGCAGAGGCGGAGGCGACTTGACACCTTGCGCAGCAGCTTGTTGAGCAACAAGCAGCTGTTTGACATCAGCACCAACAGAAATCCTACTTCTGCTCAGGCGCATATCAATAGGAGCAGTGCGCTTGCGAATAGGAACTTTACGCTCCGATTCGCGTTTCTTCCTCAATATAGTAGGAGGCAACAGTTCATGATAATGTTTGAGCAGATCAATGAACAGCACTGGTGTCATGACTCAGTCACAAGCCAAAAATAACACATAAAACAGGCACGTACAGGTAGGATGCCTATCTTGAATCGAAAGTTCTGTCTCTTGTTTGGGCCTCAGAATAGCTAAACCAAAAATTCATCAACAGAAAACTTGCACCATCGACAAAACGAGCGTACTTCTGCCAACAGAAAGAGCCAACTTGGTAATAAAGACCTCGTCAGATTCCTTACCCGACGTGGAATCCAACAGCCTACATGAACGAGTTAGTCAAACGGAACGGTATAGAAGAATCAACCACATACGACTTCAAATGCTTGACTATAGCATCCAAAACATACAAATGAACCCTAGGCAACTTTTGTAAAGCAATAGCCACATTTTTCAACCGTTCCTCAAGCACTTGATCATCAGTAGCCGTGGACGAAGAGCCTACAGAAGGATAGAGTTTCCTAAATTCATCCCATCCTTCATACAAAGCTAAAGGAGGATCAAGTTCAAGCATCCAAAGTTTGAGAGTACTAGCGAGGACCGGGGCGTCATACTTGGCCAGGAGCTCCGCGGGAATGGGTTGATCGGGAGGAATAGCATTAAGGGCTTCACGAAGAAGATGAACTGCCGGAAGAGGGACTTCATATATCCAAGTCTTGCGTTTCTCTGGGTGAGACGGTCAATATCATGTTCTGTTACAAAGCCCGTCACTTTACCGTCATCATTTGGCATCTTGGGATAAGCCTCATCAAGTCCATTCAACAAAGCAGTGACGACAAGGGGAACGATATCCTTCTTTTCCTCACCAGAGGTCAGAGCAAACCATCCTCCTTCAGCCCACTTTCTCAAGTCGATGCCAAATACAACGTCAAACTCTTCGTACGCAAGCGACTCGGATACTTGGGGATCAGGTCGGAAGGGGCCAGTACGGTAACGTTCAATTAAAGCAGTGAGATCAGACTCGGGCTGGTAAGCAGCGATAAGCGTGGCCTGGCGTTCAATGGAAGGATAAACAGCCTTGGGGAGGTTAGCTAGGGTACCCTGGAACTGCAGAAGAGCTAGAATAAAGTCGGTGTCAAGAAAAACATTATTTTCGAATAAAACACACCGGTCTTGACAGCTCGAAGACGCTCAACCTCCCAATGCTGCAACATCTTGAGTGTCTCTTCAATTTTCTCCTCGAGCCCGAGCCTCTGCCTATCAAGTTTGCGAACCGCAATCCGATAGGTCCGATCCGCCTCTTCAGCATCTTGACGAGCGCGAACATGGGTAGGTTCGCCATTCACATTGGCAGCGAGAGCTTTGCTGACAAGATTCACAAATGCACCGGTGCGCTTGACGACGTCGGGTCTGAGGGATGTTACCTCTTGTTTACCGTCAAGATTGAAAGCCTAGGAGGAAAAAATCGGTCACCTGAGGTCCTCAAGTCATGAGCACACAAATATTACCCTTGGTCTGAACTGGTAAAAGGCGTCATCAGAAACTTCAAATTGATTACCGAGTTCGCCAAGACGGCGAAGGACATTTTGCCCCTCCGTCAATTCCCTAGCGGCTTCCTCCGCGTGGTCAAGATTGCCACCGAACCCTTCTACGTTATCCTTCAACCAGATGACAAACTCTTCCCCAGTAAAGGCGTCTTGATATTCACCTAGGAGAGGAAACTTGACAGGTCTGAGGGGCAACTCAGCTGCGGCACGTGTGAGGAGCTGTGAAACTGCGCTAGGCGAAAAAGAAAGACCAGCAAGGAGAATCGGCTTGGGAGGCACGGACGACATATTGTCATCAAGAGGGGAGATGGGTGGTGATAGAACTTGGGGTATATCAGCCATCATTGGTTCCTTGCCTTTACCTTTGTCAACTTGTGAGAGGGGCTTTGCGTCATCAGCGATTGGAAGATCACGAGAAATGTTGGGTGCGGCGGCAGCAGCTAGGGCATCTGCGCTCTTCTTCTGCAGCTGTCTCAGACTAGCGGAGATACGCTCAGATACTGTGGCAGAACGCTGAGGAAGTTTACGGCCATCGAGAGGTCTGATGCGGGGAGAACTCGTATATCGGTCGGGACTGCTGTCCACAGGTGCAAACTTGACGCTGGAGCTGGATGAGTGGAAGTCACAGTGATGAAAGAGAGAGACCAACTCGTCCTCGGCATCATCAGCACGTCTTGTCTTTAGGAGATACTGTTGCCTCAGTTTAGCTACATCTTCCTGAGCTTGTTCATAGGCTTTGAACCATGTACCGATCATAAGGTTCTTGTTCTGGCGAACACGGGTCTTGTAGTACGTTAGAGTGACGATGGTAACGGTGACGGGTAACAGGCACCTTGTAGTCCTCTGACCACTCCTCGAAGGGATCTGCTACGAGGGTGGTAAGCTCTCTGGCAATACTGCGATGAGCCTGCCCCTGGGCGACAGATTCTGCCTGTAAGCCACGGAATGCAAGAAGGAGGGAAGCGCCATCATCTGCATTGAAGCCAGTTCCTGGTGTCCAATGAGGCCCAACAGACTGGAGGGGGGTTGCGTGCAGCGCACCTTTGCGAGATGATGTGGTGTTGCTCGTCAGAGTGCTGGCAAGTTGGGCTTCCGCAGCACTTCGAGCCTGTAAAAAAGCGTCAGCCGTCAGCATGCTCTCGGGGCAAGCAGACGTACGTACACGAATAAAATCAACGATTTCCTGGTTCTCTGCCACACCCTGAAATTACAGAGATCAGGTACATCGGGGAGGTATGTGGGGCAGAACAAACCTGTTCGAGCTTTCTGTAGAGGACATCGAGGCCCCTCCTGTAGTCCTGGGTCCAGAAGGAATTGTTGAATGAGAGAGGCAGGGAGAGGACGGCCATGGTAGTGACCAGGCCAGGGTGTACCGTGGTCACCAGTGCATCACGTGCTCCCCTTCCTTTTTTGGCTGGGCGTAGAGGAAAAAAAGGGAATAATTGTGGATTAATGGCGTCACGACGGCTGACGACGACGGCAGCCCGACTGCCCTCGGTGGCGGCGTCCAGCACCGCGCAGTTTCCTCCCCAGCAGTCTCTGTACGAGAGAGCCGACGTCCCCAAGGTTGCTTTCGACCCCGAGGCCTGGGCAGCGACGCAGCCCCCGCCCTCCTCAGCGCTCATCGCGTTTGCGCACAGACTTGGTCTGTCGACGGTCATGAACAGCCCCGAGACGGTGCAGATGACATGCACACACCCCTCTTTTGTGCACCTGCATCGCAGAGTCTGTCCCGACGCACCACGGCCAGAAACCAACGGGCAGCTGTCGGCGCTGGGGAACGCACTGCTGGGCATGTTCAGCTCTGAATTTGTGCATGCAGCGTATCCGTATCTGCCGACAAGAGTGTGGCGAGCAGCGACGGCAGCCTATGTCGGCTCTGGAGCCTGTGCCCATGTTGCCCGCGAAATGGGCGCAACGCCTCTCCTGCGGTGGCATCGAACAGTGAGTTGGACTTGTGATTATAGCCGTCTTGACATAACCGTCTGTCCTCAGCCACAGCAAGGCTCCGTCCTCGCTGTCATGCACGACGACGCCCTTGCCTCTGTCCCTCGCGCCATCACAGGCCTCCTCTACCAGCAGCGCTCTCTCCTCTCCGCCCGCCAGTTCGTCCACTCCTACTTCCTCAGTCGACACGTAGATCTCCAGGGCATGCTCAAGTTTGTCGATCCCAAAGACTCGCTCCTCGAGATGGTCCGCAAGTTTGGCCGTGAAAGGCCTGTCTCGCGGTGTGTTTTCAGCTCTCTGCCCTCCAAGATCGACCCTCACATCTCCCAGACTGCTCAAAGAGACAGGCCGGTTCTCCAATTCGCCCGTTTACGTGGTCGGCATCTTTTCTGGCGCGGACAAGCTTGGCGAGGGCAATGGCAGCTCCCTCAAGATGGCCGAGTACCGCGTCTGTCCATCTCTCTTGTCTTGCGCCGATGTTGCTGACCCTCCCAACAGGCAGCTGAGGATGCGCTCCATCGTGTGTACCTCACCCGCACGCCCGACGACCAGATTCAGCTCCCTTCCTCCACCTTTCCTCTCGGTCTCGGCGATGTATTCCGTTCGGGCCAAGAAGGCGCCTACACCGCTCCCGAGGTCGTTGTCGCCGAGGTCTCACACGGAAGCGCCAGAAAAAGCGGGGTCAGGAACTCGCACCATAGGTAGATTGTACATAGCATACTAATGAAATGAATGTCTCTTGGAATGAACTATGATGAATGTCTCTTGGCATGAACTATGAATCAGGATTTCCTATTCTGAATTCGAATCAGAATTTCCTTCTTCCCTCCATGGCTACCCCACCAGAACTCACATACGAAATGAACGAACGCGTGCTCTGCTACCACGGCCCTCTCATCTACGAGGCCAAGGTTCTCAAGCCGCCTGTCGTCCATACTGAAGAGACCGCACCGCCCGCGGGACCTGGTCCTTACTATTTCGTGCACTACAAAGGCTGGAAACAAACGTACGTGTGGCGCCACCAGCTACACCCTTTTGCTCATCGCAGCTCTTGTGCAGATGGGACGAATGGGTTCCAGTGTCGCGGCTTCTCAAGTACAACGAGCAGAATATTGCAACACAAAAAACGCTTCAAGCCACCGCCTACCCACACGGGCAGAGTGGATCTGGCAGAGGACCCTTGATTGGCAGCAATGCTGGCCCAGTGCCCGGCGCAGGCAGATCAAGCGGGCTGAAAAGCGGGGCTGGCGCGAGAGGAGGTGCCAGGAAGGACGGTGCGCATGGTGGGAGAGGTCAGAAGAGAATCCGAGATGAAGTGCGTTTTGTTTTTCTTGCTCACAGACACCATGCTCATGAACGTAGGACGATGCTAGCAAGAAACCAGAAATGAAGCTGAGTGTCCCCGACGTTCTGAAAGTGGTGTTGGTCGATGACTGGGAGGCCATCACGAAGAATAACCAGGTAAAAGAGTGTCCACTTCCCGCCCATCCATGACTTGAAATGCTGGCAGCTAGTTTCCCCGCTCCCGAGATCACCCACCGTGCAAGAACTGCTGGAACAGTGGCAAGAGTACATGCTCAAGCTCGACCCCAAGCCTGCTCGGTAGACCCTTTCTTCCCCTTTTGTCCCGTCGCTCATGCCCACTAGCCTTCGCGAACCCAGACTGGTGCTGCCTACGATTGTCTCTGGGCTCACCTGCTACTTTGACCGTTCCCTCGGCGCCAATCTCCTGTACCGCTTCGAACGTCCCCAGTATGCGGCCATTCGCAAAGAATACATCACAGGCGGACATGTTGTTCTGGGGAGCGAGAAGGAGATGAGCGAGGTGTACGGGGCAGAACACCTGCTGAGGATGCTGGGTGGGTGTGGCCTGCATTCTCCGCCGCTGCTGAATGACTTTTGTCGCCAGTGTCTCTTCCACAGATGATTGCCTTTTCTGCCCTCGACGGCGAGAGCATCTTTCTTCTCCGAGACTACATTAACGAGCTACTGGTGTACGTTGTCCATCGCCATGTCCCCCTCCTGTCTGACTCCTTTGCAGCTGGATGGCCAGCGAATGCGGACGCTTGTTTCTCGGCGAGTACCCGTCCGCCAGTCTCAACTACCAGAACGTCTCCAGGTCCTGAGATTGTTGTGATTACTTTAATGTATTTTTGATATTCTAATCTCAATTTGTTATGCGCTGCTCACTGCGCGTCCTCTTCCGCTGCTTTCTCCTCCCCTCGTATCTGCTCATTTTCTACATCTGGCTGTCCTTCGAGGCCGTGGTGCCCAGCAATCCGTCCCTCGTGTTCACTGCATACACGAATGCAACAAACTGGCACACTTCCAGACAGGATCTCTTCTCGCCCAAGTCTTTCGCTGTTCCTAGGGAATCTGTCGTCTTTTTCTTTCCGACCGTCGACATGGTGCTATCGGCAAGTAAGCTAGTGTGTGGTCTTCTCTCGCAACGCTATGCAATCCATGTCCTTCTTTACAACCGCCATGACATCCTTTCTGGGGCCTTGGTGAGAGACTCTGATATCACCCTTGCCAGTTGTCCACGGCGTCTCATTGTCCACCGAACCATACCCACGACACAAGATGGATTTCCACTTGCGCCTTGGCTCTTGCAGCCCAATTTTCAGATCAAGGTTCTTTTCTCAGTGCAGGAAGATAGATCTCTTCTGGAGGGCCTATTTTCTACTCGTGAGCTCGTGGATGCCAATATCACACGCATATACATACCCTTGGCTCAATATGCATATACCGATTGGATCGGTTCGCTCTCCATTGACCAACTTCAAAGTGTCTACATCCACTCTTGTGTCCTGCACTCTCTACTAATACCCTTGAAAACAGGCTGGCACACTCCCCAAATCACATTCAGCATCATCACTCATAACCGCCCGCAATCGCTCAACCGCCTCCTGCAGTCCCTTTCCTCTTCTCTCTACTTTGGTGATGATGCAGATTTGAATGTCGCCATCCATATAGATTCTTCCGCGGATCCTGAAACCAAACGCCTTGCTCAAGAGTTCTCCTGGCTTCCTGAATCTCATGTCAAGATAAATCAGCGGATCGTACATGGGGGATTATTACCCGCGATCGTTGAATCATGGTATCCGCACGGTAACAATTCTTATGGAGTATTATTGGAAGATGATGTTGAACTTTCACCCCTTTTCTATGCTTGGATTAAAATGGCTATTCTCAAATATCGGTATCGACTTTTGCTGTTGTTAGTCCATGCGGCTACTAACCCTCATGTAAAGCTACGGAACCCAATCCAACACGTCCCCCTACCTATTCGGCATCAGCCTCTACCAACAGAAAAACCTTGAGCTTCCCCTACAGGGCAGACGGTCTTTTAACGCCCGAGCTCTCTTTTCTTCTCACGCTGAAACCCATATCCCAAACAACACCCCGTACCTTTCTTCCATTCCTTGTAGCTGGGGTGCCGTTTATTTTCCGGAACACTGGCGCGAATTCCATGATTACCTTTCCGATCGTCTCGCGTCCATCAATGCTAAACACGACAATGATGATTCCGAAGACGAAGAACCCATCGTGCCAGCTGTACGATCCAATAGATGGACCCACTCTTGGAAGAGGTTTTTCATCGAACTTGTTTATCTACGAGGATACGTCATGCTTTATCCCAATTATGCCGATTTTGCCTCGTTTTCGACCAATCATCTTGAAGCGGGTTTACATGTGCGGAAAAAGCCATCTCCAGAGAAACGAGGACTTTTCCTTCTTCCTCTCATTCAATTATCTCCTTGGTCGTCTGACGGTGAAATAAGTACAGGGCTACTCGATCTTCCCATGGAACACTTGCCAAACCTGGAAGATCTGCCTGTTCTTAATCTCACCGGTAGCCTGACAACACTATATTCCCTGATTCAAACTGGACGAGAGCGAGCGAAATATGTCATGCAGCAGCAACTATTGTAGTGTTAATAATACATCACAAATCTGCAGTCTATAGGACTGTTGCCCATGATATATTAAAAAAAAAAAAAAAAAAGCTAGGTTGATACTTGATCATCAACGAAACGACATAGGGAGAGCACCACAAAAAGACCAAATAAATCATCCAAAAGTGTGTGTGTGTAGGTCGAAAGCGGAGTGTGCATCACACGTTTTACACCACAAAAAAAAAAGAAAAAAAAAAGAAAAAGATCATCATATTCCCAAACCAGATAACGAAATTTGCGAGCAATCAAGTCCAAGTGCATTCAAGAATAAATTGACGTTTCCCAATTTTGTGTTCCTGTCTTGTTCCGTCGTGAACCATCCCCGACTTACAGCCAACAAGTCGTCCAAGATTTTTTCACGGAGGAGTGTGACGAGTACTTGATGTTGTTCAAGGGTCCCATGAAGTGCGAATGCGGCGAGGAATTGCCAAACGTGTTGGTCGGCGTTATTGTACATGACGGATGGCCGTTGGCCGCTGCCCTGATTAACAGCAGCACTACCAGCAGCAGTAGCAGTAGCAGCGCGGGAGGAGGGGAAAAGTACTAGCATGTGGGGAGTGAGGAGATCAAATAGGTGATTGAACATGTTGCTCCTAAGAATCTCACTTGAGTTCGGATGCCAAAGAGGACAAAAAAAAACGACATACCACTGTTGAGCTTCTTTGCTTGACGGAACTTCAGCAATATCTTGAGTCCCACTAGCAATACTCTGTTTAATCACTTCCACACGACTCAAAAACAAAGTCAACAGCGCTAGACCAGGCTATCGAAAATACCCATCAACCTATGATCTACAAAATTGACACTCACACAACCCACTCACTTTGGTTCTCGCCACAGCAGCAATATCACTGCGATCCAACAAAAGCCCCAATAGACCCGTAATCATACACAAATTGGACTTGGCAACAATAGGAAGTATACTCTGCATGACACTCGCAAGGAACGCATTCGTCTGACGTTCAACTTCCACTCGTTCCAGAGTATCATCATCATTATCATCACCATCATCATCACCATCATTGGGAAAATCAAGCAGAGAAGCATCTTTCACAACGTCCAATTGGTCAAAACAGGCGACGAGAAGAGTTAACAACGTCAGCATGCGTCGGGAAGTGAGATGGCGAGTAAGACGGGGCAGAATTTTTTTGCCTTTGCTCGGACCCAGAATAGAAATAAAGGGATGTGGGTTGCTGGAAAATGAATGATTGGTCTTCTCACAACATCAACCAAGCATCGACAGTATTGACGGACCTAGTTTCTAGAGGAACAAGTACCCGCAACTCATCCCAGACTTTGTCCATGAGAGCATTGTACTCCTGTTGCCTGTCCAATTCTGAGTATGAGAAACACCATTTGAAATACGAGTCAGCAAGCCCACCAAGCATCGTGGCGCTCTTGTTCTTCTTCAGGAAGAGGTTGACTTCGTTTGACTTGTTCCACATTGAGAATGAGATTGTACAACTCTTCAACAATGATGAGAACTTCGCGTCTGGTTAATGGTTCCTTATGAACCAGATTCTCATTCTGGGAAGTAATCAATGAGGACACCACGGAGACAAACAAAATTCGTACGTCTGCGGCATCTCCCAAAGCAGCACGACCAAGCTTAGCAGCCTCCGCGGCACCACTTTCTTTGGATTGTGCTGACGCTTTGGAAACATGTGCATGGGCCGGCGACATGACCGGGGAAGAACCAGGTGTAGAGTCTACTTGTAGAAGTTGTCGAGGTGCAGCCTTATAGCTACGACCCGAGGTCCTGCCAAGAGCACCTTGCAGGCTATGAATAGCTAAATAACACCTTCAGTCCATAAAATGACTGTAAAACGGTCGCAGCTCACAATGCAAGCCTTTCTCTTCTTCTCTCTTTCTTGCGTTACTGACGATTCGCTCGACTTGTTGTTCCATACGTTGTATAGCATTGGGACGACGGTATCCCTTTTGAGAAGTCAAACCAAGCCCGACTCCCCCTCCAGAACCAAACTTGAGCACGCGTTCATCCGATTGAAGACCCATTCTTGAACGCAGAATTGCACCATACACTTGTGCATAGAAATCATCCGCATAAGGATCCTGGGTAACGAGTTGGGAAACCTGAATACGGGTAATGAAATCCTTGTCTGATTGTGTCATTAAATCATTATAGCGAGACTGGGATATGTCAGTGAACAAAGCAGAGGAGTGCCAGAATGGATCTAGAGCCCTACCATATGGGCGATCTTCGCTGCTTTTCTGCGCCTCTTCTCTTCCATCTTCTCTGCTTCGAGAATTTTCCTCATTGCCTCCGCCCGCAACGCATCCTGTTGCCCGATTTGCTTCGGATTAGCCACTTGCATTTCTCGCATGAATTCGGCATGCGCCATCTCAGAAAGGAGTCGCTGCTGAAGCTGAATATTTTGGAAGTCAAGATTCCGAGTAATACCTGCATCATTAAATTGGTTAACAGAGGGCGACTGCGAGCGTTTATTGTGCTGCTGGTGCTGGTGCAGGAGTTGAGGGGCTTGAATTCCATGTTCAGTCAGACGCTGTCTCGATTCATGACCACCTTGCTGCTGCAGAGAGAGACTGTTCAAGAGCTGACGTTGTAGGTCCTCCATTTGTGACTGCTGTTGCTGTTGCTGCAGAAGCTGACGCTGATGTTCAAAGAATCGTGGCGACTGCGAGACAGGAAGCATCCGAGGAGGGGGTGTTTGTTGCTGCTGCTGCTGCAAGAGGCGCTGTGATTGCAAACGGTGCCGCTCTTGCAACTGCTGGCGTTCAAGTTCGCGTTCTTGTTCAAGGAGTAGCATTCTTCGTTGTTCCTCCTCAAGCAAGAGCCTACGTTGTTGCTCCTGTAAAATTCGACGATGCTCCTGTTCCAGCATATGCTGATCATGCTCTGTCACCCTGAAGTCCTCATACGGTCGAGGAGCCTCTGCTTGTCGCGACTGGGAAAGCTCTAACATGTATCGTTCTTCCTGCTGGCGCAGATGTGTTTCATGCATGTGCTGCTGCTCCTGATGCAGTCGCTGTCTAGATGTGGTCCCGTGAAGACGGTTTTGTTGAGCAACGAAGCCCATCTCCCCCTCTATTTCTCGCGAAATCGGTACCTTTCCCGTTTCTTGGACGTACCCATGAGACGGCAGCTGAATGGAGGAATGGTTTGCAGATCCGAAAGGGCCAGCGGAAGGAGTCCGGGAAGAAGGCAGGCCAGATAAAACTGAGCGTCCTATTCCATTAGGTTTCGGGAGAACAGAAAAAGGAGACCTATTATCCCAAATGGCTTCCAAGGACTGAACAGCTGTGTTTGACATGAACATAAAGTCAACGACAAACTAATTAACTTCTTACAACGCTGTTGCGGTTGTTGGACTGCATATTGGTCATGGGTAACCTGCTCCTGTAAGATAGATTGATGACTTCTAGCAGATGCCTCTTGGACCTTGCGATCATCATCCGGCAGGGCAGGATTCGAAAAGTCAAAGTCTTCCTCTGATCGTATGAATGAGCATTGCAAGCACGTTAAAATCAAGGATTCAGACGAGTTAGGTTTACGAAGCTTTACCAATTGTACTAACACCACCGAATGTCTCGTCGTTGAGCTCATCCCCGCCCTCCTGGAGCGCATCACCCAATCCGTCATATGATTCTTCGCCCCAGATATACTCTGCAATCTGTTCGTGTTTTGCGTCTATATCAATCTGCGGCGAATGGGGAAAAGACATATGTGCATGAAGCTGGAACACACAAAAGGGAGGGCTGATAATTGGCCGTGTCCACAGTCAGCTTTGCAGCGCCAAACAACACAAAATAGATCATTGCTTTGAATTTCCTTCCGCTCAAAACGTTCGAATAGCCTGAAGTCTTTTTGTCTATCTCTACTTCATACAAGGAGCACGACCTGGGTGTATTGAAGACCTCCTTCTACGATTGTGGTACACTTTATCAAGTGAGCGAATCATGCAGAATCAATTCTGATTTCTGTTCCACTTCAATGATGGTACCAGGAGGTATAGGAAGAAGATTCCACAGCAAGAGTCTGTGCCTCTAGACTATGACTAGGCATCTGATCCACTCGCTCTTGATGTTGAGAAAAGACAAGTTGACGGTGGACAAGCTGGATATTACATCCGTGGTATATTTATAATGTTGAATTTAGACATTGATCTGGCGTGCCTCATCAAGTCAGGATCAAATTAAGTCTGAAGAAGGGTAAGATCACACAACTTTACCTTGGCCATGAAAACTTTGCACGTCCAACTTCACTAGATACTAAGGGTAAAATACCAAGACTCTACATGTCGGGCATATCCACCTCTGTATAGTCAATGAGAGGATTTGATCAGGCATCTGACAGATCAAAACTAGGACTACACAAAGGTGTAGTGGTGGAAGAATAATAAGTTATCAGAGACGAAGCCGATTTAACAGACCAGTCACTACGCTAGATTTGAATTGGTTACTGTTTTATTCACTAAGAGTTGTTTCAGTCCGGAGAGGCAAATGTGGCGTCGCATGTGGATGAGGAGAGGGTGAGGGCGAAGAGTCTGTATTCATTACACCTGGCTACCCATTGTATGGTGCCATAGATAACGACGGAGAGAAATTCTGAGATGAACAGGATTTATTGACGGCGATAGGTGGATGAGACAATTTGGTTTTCATTTCAGTTTGTTGAGGAGATCGTGCACGTGCTAGAAGGGTATTCAGAGAGAAAACCGTGAATGAAGTGGACACTGACCTATCTTTCCTACCATTCTTCTCCTGCTGGGCTTTTGGCTGTAATTCTGGCATAGATATCTTACTCATATGGACTGTGAGACTACTGGGAGGTTCATATCTTATTTCTGACTTGTTCTTGTCTTTGTCATCATCATCCAGTCTTATTCTACGAGGTCTTTTCTTCTTAGGCTGGGTATCATAGAGCACATACTGATGTAGCTCCTCGTCCTCGCATAGACCTGGGCATCAACCATTTGGGAAACAAGACATGGGATTCCTTCATGTACGTACCTGTTTTGTGGCGTATTCGCTTTGTCTCTTCTACTACTTGAAGAACTTTGGATACATGTTTTGCCTCCGCTGACTTTACAGTAATGAAAAGCATCGCATCGTCCTGCCCCAACGATGAAATGACTCTGGGAGAGTGATTATGACAACACATACATTAAGTAGGATAGAGCAATATTGGGCATAATCATTCACAGACCCTTCGTCTTCAACTGTGACTTCATTGTATTCATTTCGAATTGCTTGCAATTCTGCAACCCTATCTACACCAGTCTTAACGGGTGGCTTGGGTGGAAGCCTGAGCGCGCTTTCCGAGGTTTGGGGGTCCGCATTAGAAATAATCTCGGATACTGGTGGTGTGGCTACGGGGATGCGATGGGCTTCATTAGAGTCCGAGAAGGTCATGAGGGTGGTTAAAATAAGAATTTCCAGTCCTTTCCGGTCATTAATGTCGAATCTTTAGATTCGTCTAACAATTCAAACGGAAATATGTACGCTGGGGTGAGCTCACCGATGTAGATTATAGTCCAATATCTGGACAGTCAAAGTTCTCAGTCTGCCGTTGGGTTCCTTTGTCACTGCAACAAGAACAGGAGGGTCAGGTTTTCGAAGTATGAAACATTCTTCGCGCTTCCACTCGAACTCATGCCTGGTGATTCCAATTAATCACATACACATACCCTAGTCCGAAAGGACTCAACACTGACTCTTCCCACTTAAAGTTCCACTTAAATGAGATGGTGCCCGTATACTTCAGCTCCACGATCTGCGTAGGGTTCTTCAGCTCTAGGATCTTGGTTTTGCTTGTTGCCGATGGAGCAGTAGCTGTGACTAGGAGCGACTCAGACAGAGGGTCTTTATGTTTAGATTGGGTCAGGACAATGGACTACTGTGAGTAGTGCGAGTTACCATAAACCTCGATCTTATATTCTGGGGAAGTGATCTTCTGTTTCCGATAGTGCAAATTTCCCGACGAATCTACGAGATCAATTACATTGTTATAGTGTTTGTGAGGAACAAATTGAAGGGTGAAAAGGTTTTTGTCGAGACTCATGAAGGAAGGTGAAGGGAGAGGTAACAGCTGGGGATCAGAAAACCTGCACACATGTCACTGATGCCAACTCCACCTTGTGATAGGGTTCATAAAAGTGTCCACTTGCCATTTTTCTAATGACTATAGAGCCAAGCATTTGGTGTGGTAAACACGGACTGCGCTGAGTTTGCGAAAGCTGATTTTGCTTGATCGAATATGATTCGTTTTAATAGGCACCTGGATTCTAAACCACTCAAGATATGAAGCACAAAATTAAAGCATGGCAATTGATCAGGCAGCTGCGCAATGCCAGCCTTCACTGAGCTCGATCAAGTTTCTCGCTCTGCTCCCAATACATGACATCCATGGTTACTCGCTCATTTCTTGCAATGGTAAGGGGAAGTATATTGTCTAAATGGATTTTGAGAATAAATATAAATCATTATATCACACAAACTATATTTCCATGAGCATCAGATGATGAGAACGATCAAGTAAGACATGTAGATAGGATTCTGGAGTTACTTCATTTCTGAGAAAGAGCCCTGTTCTCATTCAAATTCTTGAATAGGACCATCAAAAGACCATCAAAAACGGGTTCGTAACGAGAACGATCTTAGGTAGACAAAGCATATAAGTTATCGGTATCTTGGACGTGAATCAGACCGAGAACAACTGAGTGCCAAGCAATTACTTCAGAGCCCTCGCACGGGTACGGTACCCGAGAGTTTGATGTACCCATACGTCCCTCGAACTTTACTTGACACTACCCAATAGAGCTTCAGTATTCTGTACCGGCAATTTGAAAAATACGCACTATCATTGTCCGCTTTCTTTCTTAGTTGCTTCTCTTACTTTCAGGAGGAAGTATTATAGCAAGAAATAGATACTCATTCATCAGTGAAACATCTTGATATTAAAGGACTAACCCGCGAGCAATTTGTGTAATACAGCAGCGTGCTAGCTCACAGAACGGAACGAGCAGGATATAGCCCATAATAAACACAGATTCCCGCATGGTGGGTTCAAACCTCTGACTAGCACTGGAGAAAAAGAAACGGAGTCAAGGTTGATGCCAATAGCTTGGAGGAACTTTGTGTTTCACAAAGTGATTTTTCTGAACCAGTCTTCTCGTGATGGTAACGAGCGTCGAGTTTTGTATACCACGACATGTTCTTTTATTTGTTCCAATTATGTCAGCTTTATAATTTAAGTACTTGTGCTTTGGACTGCTCGGAATCGAACTTCAGTCCTGCCGAGGGTTCTGTTACTGGTGTTTCTCACTTGTGTGTTGTGTTGCAACTATGACCTTCTCGCATCACACTCAAAAAACTCATGCCACACCCTCAGATGCCCTCAGATATTGAAAACGCAACTGCAGTGGACAAAAATAAATCAGAAGGATTACCATTGCCTGAGGCAGGGCTTAAACCATTAAATTATCGTGAACAGTTCTCAGTAAGGCCGGAACTTTTTCTCTATTTCAAATATTTGACTCCTTGCTTCCTCTACGACAGGGCAAGCAAGCTCCTTCTCATTTCATTGAGTTCGTCTTGATTTGAGAATCTTCCATGAGATGTTTGTAACGTTGTACCAGTCCTTGCGCTGAGGCGTCCAAGGCATCGATAGATTGTTTGAATCGGAATAATCACGAAAAAGATGCTTGTCGAGATTACTTCCAGGCGTATAGAGATTGCAAGAAGGCTTGGGTGAGTATACGGGACGTTCCCTTTAATGCAAACCTGTCAATGATGCCCTGTACAGCTCCAACAGAGGAAAGATGACCGTAGTGCTGGTCGTCCGACCAAATGATGTTTGGTGATTGTTCGCTTGCACATCCGCGCCCTCACGCTTTGCAAAAGTCACAATTGTCCTTATCACAGGGACTGCGATCTTCATGTCCTACTCAGGATAGGCAGAGATATCACGGTTACGTATAGGTGTAAACGATAGCCAATGAAACTCGCAGATACATTCATCTATCATGAGTCTTGAACCAGGCCCAAAGTGCAAGACACAAGCTCCAGCCCCAAATCCTCTACTTAAACGTAGGACCGCTTCTACAAGAACTTTGTCGTATTCAAAATTATCTTGTCCTTCCTCAACTGATGGCTGTTGACATCCCATGTATCTGTTCGCGATTATCAAAGTCTTCCTTTCCAGAACAGCCCTACTTTGAATCCGTGCGCCTGACTCTTTCTGCATTCGTCAGTCACTTATCCCTCCATATAAGAATAATGCCATCAGGTGTGTGAAAATATTTCCTTTCAATTTACGACATTTTTGTTGTCCAGTCAGCAGATAATTTTTTCCTCCTCGTGTAAACTGTAGACCTTAGTTCTGTACTTTCAGGAACTGACACAACGGATATTTACGTTCGAATGGGGATGTATTTTAGTTTTGTGCTTTCAAGAACTGAGTCTTCTCTCACAAGCTCAGCAAGTCATCATTTGAATGACTAACCATTTTGCTGGTACGAAAAACAGGATGGTTAATGAAAAGGTCCGACTTTGTTTTTACAATTCATCAATCTATTTACTAGGTCCCCAATTGTAATTGGATTGTTGGGGCAAATTGGAGTGCATAGAGGGTCAGCCCTATAGATCAAGTTTTCAATCATTGAGAAAAGTTCTGAGGAATAATTAATCAATGAGTTTTGAACACAGATTCACTGACTCCAGAGCTTGCTAGCAACCTTGGTAAATGTCTATAGTGCATGAAGCCTGTGGTGTGTGAGCACATGCTTGTGTTTGTTAACAACCAAGTATGAGGACATATAGAAAAGTCAAGGCTATAGTACGTACTTGTAGAAGTCTAGGTGTTTTCTGCAGTGACTACAGTGTGGATACTTTCATACCCACAACTTTGATCTATGAATTGACAAACACAACGGCAATGCAACGTAGTTAGCTCCCTTTCATTTTGCCTTTCAGTGAGTCTAACGCTAACAAATAGACAACTGTTAACATGTATATATGTAATTCAACAGATACGCATAAAGCATGATTTTAAACACAAGGAAGGCGCTACGACGACGGCAATGGAGGAGGAGCATCTGGTTGAGGAGCAAAGATGATGCTTAATGGAGGTGTTGTCTGACTGTCATCCGATAGAATGGTTGCAATAATGGAACGGCCAGCAAACGACCTTCCTGCTAACGAATTGAGTGCTGCCGAGGCCGATGTTGTATCCTGGTACTTGACGTATACCCGACCAACACCCGCAGCCTCATCCATCCGGTGAGCGTCCTGAGTCGACATGGTTCCGGACTTGTCCTTTTTGATAGGCCGAGGGATCCGGAGATCCTCAAGTGCGCCATATTTCGAGCATTCATCCTTCACATCCTCATACAGGTCGCCGTACTCCTCATCATCGACTAGGTCCTCCGGTGTTATCATGTTCAGCATCAATAGGATGCGGGCATCAGTGGATGACGTATCCTTCCCGGCCGGCATGATTGGTCGAGGGATTTCAGGGAATTGATCATAGGGTAGGTCGGGTATCATACCAGGTGTTCCTGGCTTCGCCCCGACGGAAGCACGTTGCACAACGAGGTATCGATCACCGAGTTCCATACCATTAAGACTCTGGATAGCTACATCGGTGACTGTCGGATCAGTGTATTCAAAGAAGGCAAAACCCTATAAATCTTGCATAAAAACGATGAGCCAGGGTATGTGATGGCTTCGACACACCTTTGAAGTTCCAGCCCCATTTTCACGAACCAAATTAAAGGCCTTAAGCTCGCCAAAACTCTTAAGTAATTCCATAACTTGTTCTTCGTTGAGGTAGGTGGGAAGACCACCAACGAAAATCTTATTGATAGAGTCAGGGACGTTCGTCGAAACAACACCTGGTACATGGACTCCAGGAGATGGAACTGTGTCACCACCATAGTCCTTCGGTCTACGTATTTTCAACGGTCCATTGATAAAAATGATGCCGTCAAAGGCCATAGCAGCGGTAGCATCTTCCGCGCTACGGAACTGTAGACCACTGTCAGCGGATCGGGCCCACAACGAAACATCATTTAACTCACTTCGACAAATGCATAATTCTTTTCGTAATTGCACTGGACAGCAAGTACCGGGTTTCCAGAAACACCAGTGCCGATATTCATCTCGGCCATCTTAGCATTGAAGAAATCTGCAAGGTTCTGCTCATTCACTTCTTGAGTAATGCTCCCAATATACAGACGCCGAGACTGGCGAGACAAATTAGGATTGCCACCTATCCCCATACCAAAACTTTGAACAGGCATTGGAGGAGGTAACCCAGGAATGCTGAGAATTGGTGGTATCTGCGTGCGGTTGGCACCAGGAAGGTTGAAAAGCCCTTGATAGGATACAATCAATAGTAGTACACGAGATCTAAGGGAGGCACACCTGTTTGTTTGGCTTGCATGGCAGTGTATTGCTCGTAGCCCGGAGCGTGAACATCCCACCCTGAAGCTTTCCGCTTCCGCTGGGCGAGGGGAGGGCAGCCTTCGGGCGTCGGCGAGCGTCGCTCCTGACTCTCACGCACACGACCTCTAACGCCCCGCTTGTCTCCTCGGTCCTCTCGACCGCGACCATCTCTATCCTCCCTACGTGGACGGCGGTCGTCATCATAACGAACTCCATGTCTTCCCCCGCCCCCGCCATGATCATCATCCCTATTGCCACGCCCGTACCGATCACCGCGGTCACGCCGCTCATCATCTCTCCTATTATAGCGTTCACGGTCTCTTTCCCTATGACCATAGCCATCTCGTTCCCTGCCATCATGCCTGGACGAGCGATTGCGTTCTTCGCGGTACCCGCGTTCAGCTATGCAAACAGAAGGAAATGAATAAAGACGCGTGAGTAAGCAATGGGCACTGTAAATTTTAGTCTCTGTACAAGGAGCTATGAAGTGTCGTGCGAGGCCAACGCAGAGTCAGGAGATTTTCTAGGTCCAAAGCATAGTTGTGCTGCTAGCTAGAAATGACATGGGAAGACGGGAGGAAAAGCTGTATGGGAAGGAAGAACAGGCCCTCTCTGTGATCCACATAGGACCATGAGCGACCAGAGACAAAGAGCCGAGAGGTGGAAGGGAATAAGTGCTTACCATGGTCATCTCCACCCATTTTCTGGATTTCCTGGCTGTGGTTGGAAGAAAGCTCAATTTCGAACTCCGCATCTTAATCCCTTTTCATCAGCGGCAATGGCCACGGAACTACCTTACGCTGCTGACGCAGAGGTTTCTCTATCATACGACGAACTTGATGTCTATATTTTTCTTTGCTTTCCTGCTGCCATTGATTTTGTCTACAGGTGCTTAGACGCCAGTACCAAAAGGAATTCTCTGAATCGCACGTCACCATCCAGACCAAATTCAACTATGCATGGGGTCTTGTGAAAAGTCCATTTCGTGACCACCAGATTGAAGGCGTTCGGTTGCTCCAAGGTGATTTTTTCTGCGTCTCTAAATCTTTTCAAGTTGACCACACCGCCTTCCTCAAGAGATATTCAGGGCAGAACCTACTCGACGACGAGAATGTCTTTTCTACCTTGCACTTGGCTATTATAAGATGGCAAATTATGAGGAGGCCAAACGATTTAACGGTTGGTCATATCTTTTGACTTTTAGCTGTTTCCTTAACTAGTTGCTGTACTGCAGCTCTTCTGCTTGAAAAAGAACCAGCCAACTTACAGGCGCAGTCTTTATCACAATTGATTGAGAAGGCTGTGACGAGAGGTGTGTTTGCTTTGCATTCGTCATTGCACAGGCATTGATCACATCGGGCAGAGGGTTATATTGGCATGGCACTCACTGGTGGTGCAGCAGCGGTTGGTGGGCTTATATTGGCAGGTCTCCTGCGACGAGCAGTTCGCAAGTAGTTTGGCAGTTTTGATCCTTTTTTCTTGTCCTTTGTTGACCTCACTCATTGGCAATTGAATCTAATGCCGGATTCACTTTAAGGGACACTATGTATCCGTATTAATATGCATAAAAACATTGTAAATGATTTCTACATTGTTATGGACGTCATACATGCTCAAAGCAGCCTACACAGACAATCAACATCATGAATACAAAGTGAAGGAAATAATTTTTTTCAAACAGGATTTTGAGGAAATCATGTAGGGAGAAATATAGCTACGACAATGTTTAGTAATAACATTAGTTTTTTGATAGATGTTCACAAACCCGCTTGTGCATTCATCTCTTCCTGGGACATCTGAGAAGACAGGCGTTGAACGTACAACAAGAAAGAGGTTCCACGTGCTCGTACCTTGAAAGCGAAAATCCCTAGTAGAGAGAATCCCGCCAGCGCCCCGAACTGGATCATCATCCAGAACAGGGCCCAAACTGATCTCAAGTTGTGAGGTGTATTTTCGATACGTTCTGAAATGACATACCATGCGTCGGTATTATGGGATACAGTATACTGAATTGTGCAGCATCAGAGTCATTTGTTTTGTGGAAAAAGCGATCGTCGGCCACGTCCCCTATTCAAATAAGGTGACGTCCCAAAGGGAAGCTAACAGACGTACAGATCACAAATAGGATACTATCAAGGGTAAGCAACCGGCATTTGGACAGGAAGCTGGAAGCTTACTTCATGATACCGATGAATAAACAATACCAGCGCAGGGCCTGTCTGTGTTCTGGGAAGCGCCCTGTAATTTCTAGAGATTATAAGCCAAGAACATACGCATGATCAATGAACCAGAATCCAATCAATAATCCCTCATATACAAATGTGAGCACGATGGTCCTAATTTAGCTGCACTAAATACAAAAAGTGGAGCAGCAGACATGGCTTACAACTTATCGCGCACCAGCGCAAGGGGCATGAGAAGACCAATGCCTAGCACAAAACTCATGATTTTTGCCACAAGGGTGGTATATCCTGCAAGAATGAAGACTCCACCAAACAGCGTCGATCCGATATAGCCGGCCGAGAGAATCATTGTCGGGATACCACCTTCTACAATGGTGGCTCCTCCAACATGCGGATCTATCGTTATCTTCAATATTCGACCGCCTGTGAGGATGGCCTTGAAGGGGCGTTTTGAATCGTTTCAGTTCATAGGGAGAAGAGACTCACAACCATTATATGACATAGCTCATGCCAGCCGATGGTGAACAGCTTCAGAGGGTTTATGAAGTTTCGGACCACGGGTACATTCCAAAATCCGAATATTATCACTGCCATTGCAGCCATCTGAATTATTTAAAGGGAATTGATGGAGTGTAGGATAATGAGCTGACAGATTTCGTACCACATACAGCACCACCACCTGCTTACAGTAGAGCAGCCGGACTGAATGAGTAAAAATGAGAACATCAGAACAAAACGGCAAACTCACTTGGTCGCTCGAAGGCTGCAAAGGGTTCTGTACAGCAGCTGATATACTGGGCATCGGAGGAGCAATAGGTGGTCGTGTGATGGCAGCCATGGCTTTTAAAGGACTGACAGCGCACGGAACAGAAGGGTGTGAGTGTAACACTGTATGAATGTGTCTGGTTCGTCCAGGGTCAGGTGAGGCAAGATTTGCGTGGTATATCAGGTCCAATTGGGGCCTTACACGCGTGTTTTATCGTTGTCGATGGCGTATTGCCTCGTTTGCAGGTTCTATCCTAGGAATGCCGTTTGGTTCAGTTTGACCCGAAAATGAATGAAACAATGTTCCCGGTCTTGGCACAAGGTCAATATTTGATCTGTACTTCACTGCACCAAATCAAACAATCCTGATGCATTATTACCTAATCATGAGGCTTATCACTGTGCAGCACAGGTTTTAACCTCTCTGAATATACTTCTATTTGAATTGTATTGAAATCAGTACACTACACTTCCTTTCTCCAACTGTCTGTGGGGGTGTTGTGTTGAAGTTAGTATGCTGTGCTCCCTTCCCTCAACTTGATGTGCAGTAAGTTGTGGTTGTGTTGAAATCAGTACACTGTGCTCCTCTTCTCTAACTGCCTGCAGAACTCTAAGTTGTGTTACAGTCAGCTTGCTCTGCTCGGTACCTGCTTCTTTCTGTGTGACCCTTTGTGTAGTGTTATAATTAGCTTACTCTAATCCTCTACAATTTTTAATTTTACTGAATTTAAAAATGGAAAAAAAATTATGTGAGGAAAACTTTGAAGATCTTGGTATGGTAGAGGGAGAAAGAATATCTCAGCAGGATAATAACTCAAAGCATACCTCAAAAAAAAGTTCAAAGACCAGAGAATCCCACTTTTTGTCTAACCTCCTCAATCCCATAACTTAAACCTTATTGGATATCAGAACTATCTCAATGTCATATGCACATCTGGACATTGGAATTAGTAATTAATTATTTTCATTTATCATTTAATTATTGATTCTCCTTTCTAATTCCTCCTGATCTATAAGACTTCACAGTCTCTTCTTGTTTTTTAACCACCACCATCCCCCTTTGGGGGGTTGTAGTGACTGTCAGTTAAGCTAGCTTAAGATCATACTCTAAGTCAGAGTTGACAAAGAGAACTCGTTAGAGTTCCCACTAATTGTTCTACACTACTTATACAATTTATTTATTTGTACATATTATATTTCTCTTGCATTTCCCTATTGAGTCACTGTTCCCAATTTGGTAATAAGTTCTCATGCATCCAATAATTAAAAAGAAAAAGAAAATAAATATTGCTGTCATAAATCTACCCAAACCTAAAATTATACAACTAGAGGGATAGGAAGAACAGGATCTATTCTTGGATGGATTAGATAAGGAATTCTAAAAATAGCATAGGAGATATGATTAGATAAGATAAGAGTCACATAACAGGTCACATGATGGAACCTTCTGAAAGAATTATGGAAAGTTACTTAAGTATACATATTGTTATGATTCGCTCTAACACTTATCTTTTTCTTTATTAAATCTAATTAATTAATGACTATACAACGACACGAATATAATGACTATGATGCGGGAACGTCATGATCATAAAAGGGACAAGCATGGGAAGGATTGAGTGATGATCTGAGCTTGATCACACGCCTATCAGACAGCCGCCATGTGTGGGAGAACATATGGGCAGAAGCCGTCTGACATGGGGAATTACTCAGGACTTGACAGATGGTAGCTAATAGATACCGTGATCTCTCTTAGAATAGTCTTAGCATAGCCACGTGTACTTGTATAAATAGCTAGGCAATTCATAAAGGGAACTCTGTCGAGTTCTCCTCGTCTTAACCTCATACCCTCTGAGGGGGATCCGGGATTGTCCTGCGGGTCCTGACACATATAGACAAATAGAAATTGTGTATAAGTAGGTAAAGCAATCTACAGAGAGACTCCATTGAGTTCTCTTCATTCTCTTATAATGTTGAGTGTGATAAGGTGGTCATCTTGACTAACCCTATCATTACATTAGTGTAAGGAACGGTCACCCAAGCAAGTCAGGTAGGCGGATCCCAACTCTAAGTCAGAGTAGACAAAGAGAACTCGTTAGAGTTCCCGCTGGATTTGAGTACACTACTTATACCTATTCTAC
>Ga0153959_1000045_pt1 | contig 84066 bp, 89 predicted proteins | sample TSFL043MetaG_FD_104685 | JGI IMG/M metagenome (GOLD analysis project Ga0153959, IMG submission 104685) | Attine ant fungus gardens microbial communities from Florida, USA - TSFL043 MetaG | ecosystem: Host-associated > Fungi > Mycelium > Unclassified | place: USA: Florida, Wekiwa Springs...
GACCTGGTTATATGTGCCTGCGACTCAACATTACTACAAGTTTGGCATCGGCAGGAGCCTGCAGGTTTCGAATGCACATATTCTTTAGACATCGCAGATAACTGGGAGATATTCCTGGCACCTGATGGCTTGACCGCCATCGTGCCTCACTCTCCCCCCACATGTTATTCATGGAATCACAAGACTGCCCAGTTTGATCCTGTCCACTTTGACGATCAAGTGCATATTCACTGGTTGTCCCCACCTGCGTACTCACCTGACGGGAAACTCTTTGCATATCGGTCTGACATTGATTCCCACATCCGAGTCTGGGACACTCGAACTGGCCATCTTGTTTCCAAGTTTCCAACGTCTGAGGTGGATGCAATTGCCCTCTCACCTGCTCTGACTGACTATTCCCTTGGCGAGAGACTCATTGCTCTTAGATTGAGACATGAAAATGCAATAGGTCTCTTTGATGCCTATACCGGCCATCTGCATGCTCAGATTTTGGGTACAGCAGCCGCATACATGGCATTTATACGAGATGGAACAGCGTTGGCATACTATTCCCCTGAGTTTGGCCTGAGAATCTGGGACATAGCAGATCTTGCAGCTGAACACAGGCATTCCACTCATGGATATGAGCTTATGCCGCAAGCCATGGTAGATGGATGGGTGATGGGTCAGGACGACGAGCCACTCTTTTGGGTCCCAGTCGAACATAGGGAACATCTGCGCATGCCACCGTTCAGAGTGGTGGTTGAGGGGTCCCAAATCTCAACAATGCCGGACTTTTCTCGCTCAAGGCTCGGCAGAAAGTGGACGGAATGTATCGACGAAGGGTGGCTGAGAGAGCTCGAGCAAAAGGAAAAGGAGGTAGGAAACCTGCTGGAGTAAGGAACCAAGGTGTGTCTTGCCCTCAGTCAAGGCACTTGAAGGTGTTCAAATATATGAACAAGAAATGGACGAGCTCACCGTTCTACTCGAGTATTTGTTCTCTCCGTGTCTGAAGACATGTTTTCACTTCGGCGAGTCTAAAGACACCTACTACAACTATTTGGAAGCAGAGATAGACAAGCCAAAGCTTGTGCACGGGTATCAGGAGTTCTGGTGTTCGAGAGATTGGAAGAAGGCTACTACAAGCACGAGAGACTCCCGCTATCAATAAACGAAGGGAGAGCTACCTATATCGAGTGTAAGTAGTCAATACAAATGTGCACATTGTAGACATGCAAATAAAGTACAGGCATATTGAACATGGTTACAAAACCACAGTTTGCATAGAAGATTCCTAAGTAATAGTTTTGTAACTATCAAACACTGGTTTTCGATCTCCAATCATAAATCCGCTATGATGCATGTTCACAGAAGCATAGAACACCCAACATACAATCACAAAGAATACAGCACAGTTGGTGAACCGTATAGAACTAAAAGCTGAGTCTAGAAGGAGTGGTACAAGTCCACATGGACTAGACACGATACACAGCTGAATTAACGGTTATCGAGATAAGAATGACCACCTACTTCTGGCAGAGGGGACATGTGTTTCATGATTGTCTTGACACACTTCTCCACGTGGTGGTCGGCATCATTCAATTCACCATTCTCAACAAGCAGACAGAAATCAGTGATAAATTCGTCAGCATGATTGTAACAAAGATTTTATGGTATCAGAATAAATGCCGCAGGCTCAATGAAAAGAGCTGCATCCTTGATTCTCTCAAAACTCTGAATAGCCGATTGGGCATAGCGTAACTGAGCATCTGAGAATGTATAGGAACCGAAGAGAGTGGTGGCACTAATGGGAAGCACAGTACTCGGGACAGCATAGACCGGAGGTAGGGCTGCAAACCTGAGAAAGGCGAATGGCAAAAGATCAACATGCTTACAACGGCGCACGACAGGATAAAACTCACGTTCTGAGTTAAAGGTGCCTTATCTGCATCTAAATCCACTCTCGGCTGCTTTGCAGGAGGTGGCTGATGCTCCCCATTCTCTGCCTGAGATCCTACGCATGGTAGAAACGAGAGACCGGGATCGCTGTCAGATCATTGAGCAGGGGTATATAGCTAGCCATCATCATCTTGTTCAAGTAAGGCCAGCGAGCATCGCGTAGTGGATGTCTACACTGCCTGACTCACGTATGGCTAGTTCGGAATGGGCAGTCGTGGTTAGAGGTAGAGAAAGCGACTCGACTATCATTCCAGGGTGGTTGTCCTTTTATATAGGGTACGGAATGTACTAGTTGATAGTAATATATATAAATAACCTAGCGGTGATGCCTGTTCGTCACATCTTCCATATAAATGTCATGGCAGAGGCCGTTCATCTATATCCACGTCATCAAGGTCTCCAGGAATGCCACTGGGAGAGTGACTAGGAAGCGCATCTGTATAAATAGGCAGTGATGGGATTTACCAGCGATGCAAGGCACAAATATGAAATGAAGACCTGGGTCACTCGATATAACCAACTGCAACGAGGTTGAGGCATTGTTCCCAGCGAGTTTATGGCCTGCTGAATGTGCATATCAGTGTCTTTGGCATGGTCAGTAGGCGCTGCGGAACAGTCTGCAGGGGGTGACTGGACATGGCCGGTGAGTTTTACAAGGCCGTAGGGTGCTCAGTCAAGCGCACTCATCCCATGCATCTATCGCAATCACCAGAAGTTCCTCACGTGAAACAGCATCATCCAATGGTACCTCGATGGGTGATTTGAAAATCTGATCAATGTCAGTTGAGCTGTGCATTGCCGAAGAGGGAACATGTGAGCAGGATCACAGGCAACAGTGCGCAAGAGGGCATTCGTGATGATTGTAGATTCTGTGCTAGACAAAAAATCATAGACAACCCTCCTTGAACATTTGCAATGTTGGTCCGTATGGCCTTCACACCATTCGCCACAAATGGCTGGTACCACAAATCAGACGATTCGGACATTAAATATCAGGCACGAAGATCAGACCTTGCTCTGCTCGGATCTCTATAGAAGATCCCGGTCGAAATTTTGCGCAAAAGTGTCTAGTTTCTTCCATAATTCAATTGCTGTTATGAAGGACACAAGGATGTATTTGGCTGCGACCAATGGCTGAGTTGTGACCCTATCTCACGCAGTTGAATACGCACCTGACCGACTTTCGAGCCACTTGTCAATAAAGTCCACCACTTCTTCCATCATTTACTGATAGTAAGACGCAGATCCTTTGATTTTCCTTGAGCCTGTCCAGCTAGCCAGCTAGAATACGCATGCCCTCTGCAAAGTCTTGCATTGCTTCATTTTGAGCTTTAAAATTATACAAAACCGATTAGTCATGTTATTTACGTTGACAGAGAATGTGGCCAACTTTGCATACGAAATCAACGCAATTGACCACCGTTTGAGCTGGATAATTGAGTCATTTCAAGTCAGATAACATCCACATATACTAGGTCATGAATCATTACCTTAGTGATGGCCGACCCGAACTCTATAAGCATCCGAGCACCAGTGTTCGCAGGACCAAGGCGACTTAAAAGTGGTTTCCGCTGTACTCTTGATTTGGGCGTCTAGAACGCGTAAATCAGTGTTGTAGGCCTACGATTACGTTCCAGTAGGGAATCTACACTTTAACAATGATAAAATCCATACCTCAGCGACAATCCAAAACTGTAATCCTGAAATCGGATTCGTGAATTCCACTTGCAAGTTCGCTAAGGTCCCTGAGTGAATGGGAAATGGTAGACGCATAGATCAACTCACAATTGGTTTCTCGCTGTGCTTCGGAGGCCAGGTGATCCCATAAATCATTGAATTTGACATTAGCTTGACACAGTAAATCATCCTGTGAGGCGTGCTTGGACCTCAAGATTCTCGGCCGTTTGAAATGTTTGTGTATTTCAATTCTTAGATTGCTCCCTTCCTGAAATATCCTACACCACATGAATATGTAGAATCGCACGGGCTCAAACTCCACTTACAATCCGCTCTGGGTTAGCTTCAAGTGCTCTTTAATCCTGGTTCTGTTGTCGAGTTTTTTCTGAATACTTTGAAGAGGACTATCCGCCTTGTCAGAGTACTTGACAACAAGCGGTCGTTGAAATCCATCCTTGAGCTCTACGATGAATTCTGGGAGGACATGTAGTGAGATTACTGATCAGCGGAGCCGATGGGGCAATGTGACACTCACCGAGGATTCGGATGACTCGTATCATTGTTTCAACTTGTAAAGGAAGAGATATTGTAATATTGTAAGCGTAGAAGGTATATCAGATGGACAAGAACAAGACACAGGCGCTCCTGGCTCGTGAATGTGATCTTGATTGTCCCCATCTAGACATATCAACACACGTCGAAGCTGCAAGTGGGAGAGAGTCACATTCAGCTGACATGATCTCCAGTCACAATTAACTCGCTGCACGAGTTCTAAAAAGCACTGTTGGAGCATTTCCTTTGAAGGGAGACTCACGCCTTTCGGTGAATATTTTTTCGCCACTGTCCGATTGGACTGAAGAAATGTTCTTGCAGGACACTGCGAATGGGGTGTAACACCACTTGATCGACTGCCCTCTTGATGCCATAGCACCAGCTCGGCCGATTCCCCCAAGTGTTTCCAAATTACCAGGATCTAAAGCCACATAGGAGAGCGCAAGAAGAAGTCCAAGGCTATGGAAGAACAGATACTACAGCTTCAGATAGCAAAGGGCTTTTTTTTTTAGATAAGATGAGGGCGCACAGTTTGTACGTATCTAGATTGCTCCCATACACAGGCTCCATTCTGAAATCCTTTGGGAGACTTTCGAACATTGTTTCTCTGTGGCTCACAATACCGTCATGTGTAATCGAGGCACCACTACTATTAGGACAAGTCTGTAGCTATTGGAGAAGACTATCAACATTTTCATTCCTCTCTTTGTTGGTCTCCAGAAAACGGCACCTCTCCCATTAATTTGGGTGACTATCGTGCTCTGGTGCCCTGCTGCTCTCTATATATATCCCTCTACTTTAATTATCTATCAGTTGCGCCAACTAAACATGCTCCATACATCAATATATTCACCGTACATAAATGGACACCCCTCCAGATGAGTATACCCACCTACACATGACCCTAATCACTTTTTCAACGATGTATCATTTCTAGAGCAGATCCACACTCAAGGTTCTCGTACCTTGGACTCTCTGATGAATAATCCCACATTCGACTCCAGCTTTCTTTCGAAACAAGATCACATTGTTATGTGCAATTCATTTGCGAAAACGATCTCACCGAGAGATTCGACTACCCGTTGGATGAGATGGAGGTGACTACTCGATTCCATTCCTTCAATCAGAACTGGCAGTTTGTCAATTGGCCTTCGTACTGTTGTTCCCCCAGTACCCTCACGTCGATTCGTCCCTACATGTGCACAATCTTTTGACCTCTTTTTAAAAAAGCGTGTATTCTAATGTTGTCCACCCTATTTTGCCCTCAAATCCCTATTGATGTCACTGCGTAATTTTACGTATCGTCCTACAGCGTTCCATGATCTCTTGTCTGCCAGGCCTTCTATTTTTTTGAGTTACCAGAATCGGAACAGTGGCAACTCCTCTAAAAAAAATGGGCAGGCTGACCTTGAGGGACAACTAACCTACCTCTACACCTCATTGAATCTTCATGGATGACAATGCGGGAAAGCTGTTGAGACTGTCCCGGGTGTATTGCCATCACATTACATCCTAGTTGCTATACGAGGGGTTTTGGCCGGCTTGAACATTCATTGTCGCTGCGCTGAGTTTTGGCGTGAAGCACAAGGCTGAAGCTTTAGGGATGAGTGTTGGGTGGGATCTTGTTCCTCCAATATCTCTTATGCGTGGTCAATTGACTCAGCACCTGCCTGTGTTCATTCATGAGCTATTGACCATTCTACTTTTCGATAGACATTCATCATGCGTGTGTAGCTCCTATCCAATGTGATTACTTCCCACAATGGAAATCGTCAGTTGATAATGATGATGTCACGGGGACAGAATTGGGACCCGAAAGTTATTTAGGGAGGGTTTCAACCACCCGGTATCACCCTCTCAGCATTTTCACCTTTAAAAATGACATCTTATCACCCAAACCACGCTCGACGACTCTCCCAACAATCCTTCACAACGTCTTCTCTCTTCTATCCTTCCACTCCTCTCAATATCCATACCGACTTTCCTCCTTCCTCCTCCTCTCCCTCCTCCTCCTCCATCGCTGCTGCCGCCGACGGTAGGAATGCAGGGACTGTGGACGCCTTGTTCGGGGAGTGGATTTCGGAAGTGGAGAGGGAACAGATTATTGCGAGTTGGAGAGATGTTTTGGCTCGAGGTAATGTTGACTCGAACACGCTTAGGATTGATTGGTGACTGTTGTTAGATATTATGGAAACAAAAGTGGTGATAGTGAACGCTGATACGAGCGTTGAAGAAGCTTGTGATGTACGTTTCTCCATCTCAACACACTCCCAGTGTGCTTACGGTTCGACCTGGGGTGAAGACACTATTATCAGAAGGCATAGAATGTCTCGTCATCGTCGATTCTACTCGTCCTTCATCCACCAGTAGTCCAAGTCCATCTCCCCCAACAACAACAATACCCACCACCACCGACTCCGCCGTAGTTGAACCCGTATCACCTTGGATAGGTCTCTTTGACGTACGCTCCACACACCCAAAAAAAAAAAAAAACTCAATCGTCAATACAGTTCTCGGACGTCAACGCCTTCCTCACACTCGCAGCAACACGACACACACTCTCATCCTCCCTCATCAAATCCAACGAACGGCTACATCGAATCGTAGAAGCTGCCAAAGCTGGCAGAGTCGACGTACGATTAGTATCCGGTGAGAAAACACCCTTCCTCCACACTCATTCTTTACTAAAAGCTTATATATCTACTTTCTTTTTTTTTCTTTCTTGCGGGTTGAATAGACTTTTCAGACAAGAACCCATACGTCGTACTCGCTCATGACGCAAATCTGGTTTCCGTATTAGAAGTATTTGCAAGAGGTGCTCATCGAGGTACGTGTATACCGCCAAATCACAAAAGAAGGCTCATTTGTTGGTCTCAAGTGTTCATCGAGAATATGGAAGCGACCGGTACCACTACAGGGAATAACCTAGTCGGAATGATATCTGATAAACGCCTCTTATCCTTTTTTTCCTCGCTTTCATCCTCGTCTACGTCAGTGGCATTCCAGCGTTTCACGTCCAAGCCACTGTACGAATTCTCTTATACACCTCTCAACCTCCGGCGGGCAGTCGTCGCTGCGAGTTCTGTAGCGACTGTGATAGATGCGATGAGAATGATGAGTGAAGAAGGGGTGAGTAGTATTGCTGTTGTAGATGAGGAGAGTGGAATGGTGATTGGTGGAGTTAGTGTGACTGATGTTGGTAGGGTGAGTGTTTTAGTTGAGAATGATTGAGGATAGTGACTGAACTACATCTTAGGTTGTGGTTCCATCGCAGAGTAATCAGATATTGGGGATACCACTGAAGCAGTTTGTGACGACTGTCAAATTGCCGGATGGATGGACGGACGGAGCGGATAAGTATCCAGGTAAGGTTCTATTGATGGGGTAGGAGGTGAACTCAGTGTTTCTTTAGTCTATTCCGTGTTTCCGTCGAGTTTGCTCGTGTACACGATTGAAAAATTGCTGGCCAGTACGTGTGTCTCGCCTGATGATGGGATTGACAATAACTTTGTTTCAAGCAAACGCACGACGACTATTTGTGACAGACGAGGAAGAAAGTGTGAATCCGACCATGTCGCCCAGTTCACCTGGAAATCTGACAGGGGTGATTTCCATTTTGGATGGTACGTGTGTGATGCTGAGAGGGCGAGATGATGATTGAACGACATATCCTAGTTTTATCGCTGTTTGCGCATCTGGCACGTATCTCGAATGTGGATCCGCGCCGGATGCAGAGACACCGGCGGGCATCGTCGTCGGCATCGTCGTCGTCGGCATGTGAGCGTGAGCATTTTCTGCGGACACGATCGAATTCTCGAGCGAGTATTCGACAAAGTCCGAGTTTTAGCACGTTGTCTTCGCCTGGTGGAAGTGGTTCGCCTGTGAGGGGTACGAGTCCGATTGTGAGTGGGATTATACCTGACATTGGAGGTGCGTTGGGAGGATCTGTGACGATGGGGTATAATGTGGGGAGACGGGGAAGATAACGAGAGATTGTATTCAGTAAAACTGTAAATTAACTAGTTGTGCGTCTCATTTTTTCCCTTGCTTCTTCCGCCTCGAGTTCTGTGAAGAGGACGTGGAACCAGGCGGAGAGGCCTCCCTGGTCGTAGGCGTGCTTTAACCTGTCCTCTACCTCCTGCTGGGACGAATCGTCTGGGTCGTCGTGAGAGACACGAGGGAGATAGAGACGGGCCCAGTGACGCATGAGATGGTTGAATTCTGAGATTGTGTGGACGCCTGTGGCGTATTTTACGGTGTGGACGAGGGTAAAAGCGCCTGCCCCGACGAGAGCGGTGGCGATGAAGAGCGCCTTGGTTGCGAAGAGGACATTGGAGGGGGAGAAGGCGGACCGAGGGGAGATTAGGGTTTGTGGACGAGTGGACGGGGCTAGGGTTTGTGGAGGACGAGTGGACGCGGTCGGAGCTGGACGGCGCGGGGGAGGGCTGGGGACTTTGAGGGCGCGGAGCATGGGGAAGAGTAGCACGTGATGCGATGGGTAGGGCATAGCACGTGATGCGATGGACAAGAGAGACGCGTCATGGCTTGGACTGCAAGATGGAGACATCGATTGCAGTGACAGGCAAGGGCTATGCGATTGTGGCAGCGGACACGACAGCAGCACGCTCGATTGTGAAAATGAAAGACGACGAGGACAAGATCAAAGCGATTGCACCGCATCTCCTCATGACCTACTCGGGCGAACCAGGCGAGTTGTGCTGTTTATCTAGCTTTTTGTAGGCTCAACGACAACCAGGCGACACTCTCCAGCTGGCAGAGTTTATCCAGCGCAACATCACCCTGTACCAGATCCGCAACACCTATCCTTTGCGTCCCTCGGCTGCAGCTGCCTGGATCCGCCGTGCTCTTGCAGACTCTCTGCGTTCCAGGAGCCCGTATTCTGTCAATCTCCTTGTTGCGGGGTATGATCCCTCGGCTCACCAGCCCAGTCTCTACTGGATCGACTATCTCGGCACCCTCACTGAGGTTCCCTTTGCTGCTCACGGCTATGGCGCATACTTTGTTCTCAGTCTGTTGGACAAGTGGGTGGTTCTCTGCATATGCACTCGCACGTACCTGACTCTGTGATCAGGTACCATAATCCTGATGCTTCCCTTGAAGAGGGTCTTGCTGTTCTCAAAAGATGCGTTCAGGAGCTCGCAAAGAGGCTCATCGTCAGCCCTGACAAATACAAAGTCAAGGTCGTTGACAAGGATGGTGTGCGCGAGGTCGATTTGATGTAGAATAATACACTTGTTTTTATTTGCAATGGTCATGAATAATCACGGTTATTAATATATTCTCTCTCTCTCCACAATGGCCCTTCCACTGGGCATCGGCGTCCCTCCCAACACGCCACACGCCATCTCAGTTTCTCTCCCAACTTGGAGTGACAATGTCGCCTACGAGGAAGGCGATGCCCGCGTCCTCTCCGCCATGGCCTCAGGCTACCCTCGTTTCTTCATCCATCCCTCCATCCGCAAACTTGCCTCCATCTGCCAATACAAATACGCCCTGCACTCGGAACACTGCTTCTTGTTTCCTGCCCGCTCCATAGCAGAACAATGCAGAGACTTTATTCGCGATAGATTGTCCCATCCTGTTCAACCCAGACTCATCGATCTCTTCGTCCCCCCTAGCCTTCATCTCCATATCGTTGTTGTCCCCGTTGACCAGTTCAAGCTCGCAAAACAGTTTTGGCAACATACAGGTCTTGGCATTTCCTCCAGGCAAGCTGAGAAATGCCTCGCTCTTCTTCCCGACGATTGGTCTACCCCTCGTCCCACTGCACCATCTCACAACAGGCATTACGCTGTCAAATCCGTCACCTCTTCTTCCCCAGACATGATCTCTTCGGATCACACCACTTACCTCGAAGAGCGCTATGGTCGCAACTTGCCTCTCTCCGCTGCCTCGTCTGCAAAACGGGCTCTTCGTCGACGTATCGCACGTACACTCCTCCATGACGATGATCAAGCTAGCGCTGGTGTCGATGGTCCCGATCTCACAGGCCCCAGCTCCAGAGGCGTCAAATCCGTTACAGAAGACGATGTGTATCTGTATCCCTGTGGCATGGCTGCTATCTGGAGTGCACATAAACTTTTGAGGGATACAAGACCTGAAGCCAAGAGTGTCTGCTTTGGGTGGGTTCACATCCTTCTTTTTCACGTTATTCCTGCTGATTTGATGCAAGGTTTCCCTATGTCGATACACTCAAAATTTTACAAAAGTGGGGTCCCGGTGTCCATTTCTTTGGATCAGGACTTGACTCGGATATCGATTCTCTCGCTGCTCTGCTATCCGAAATCAAGGGAACAAGTACCACCACGACGCCTCCCGTCCTTGCCCTCTTTACTGAATTTCCATCCAACCCACTCCTTCGTTCTGCCAATCTTCCGAGACTTCGTGCGTTGGCGGATGAATATGATTTCTTGCTCGTCGTCGATGAAACAGTTGGGAATTTTGTCAATGTTGATGTTTTGCCGTTTGCGGATATCGTCGTTAGTAGTTTGACCAAAGTTTTTAGTGGGGCGAGTAACGTTATGGGAGGGAGGTGAGCGTCAATTTTCAATCCCGTTCTCTCATCTCTTTTCTCAAAGATTTTTTTTTTTGACAAGTCTTGTACTCAACCCGAATTCACGACACTATATTTCACTGAAACGATGTCTCTCGAACACGTACATTGACACGTATTTTTCGGAGGATGCTATTTATATGGAACGAAATTCGCGAGATTTTGAACGGAGGATTGAGGTGATGGATCGGAATACGGAGATGATATGTGATTTTTTGAGATCGAGGTCTGTTGCGGGTGGGTATTGTCCGAAAGTGGGGGGAGTGGCGATCAAAGAGGTCTATTATCCGAAATATGTCACGAGGGAGAATTATGACCGATGTCGTGCTACTTCTTCTGCGAGCTCGAGGCATGGTTTTGGAGGACTTTTTTCGCTCTCGTTTACCTCTTTACTTGCCTCTTCGACTTTTTTTGATGCGTTGCCATGCTACAAGGGGCCTTCGCTTGGTACGAATTTTACGTTGGCGTGTCCGTATACGATTATAGCGCATTATGAAGAGTTGGGGTGGGCGGAGGAGTGGGGAGTTGAGCGTGGGTTGGTGAGGGTGAGTGTGGGATTGGATCTGGAGGGGGAGGGGGTGATGGTGGATGGGTTTGTGAAGGCGTTGGAGCTTGCGGAGAGGGCTGTTGTTGTGGTTGGTGGAGAGAAGGAGGAGGAGGATGAGGAGGAGGAGGAGGAGGAGAAGTGAAGGTGGTGGTTTTTTGAACATTTATCTTGTTTTGTTGTCTGTTGATGAATGGAGAACAGTTATTGATTTATTGACTCAGTCATTGGTCTACTTTGAAAATAAAATGCCTGAGATCCAGACAGAAAGACTGGGTCTCAGGTTTACATCCGAGTAGTTTACGTAGAGTAAACAATGTGTCTATATTTGAGAAATGTAAGAGGAGCATAGAGCAGGAATGGAATAATGACGAGAGATGACATAACTACTTTGACAAGGAACTTTGAAATGAAATGAACTATCATGCAAGGAATGTGGACACTGAACCAGATGGACTTGTTATCTGAAATCCTTCTTCTCTGTACTCAACGATACACCCACCAATACCATCTCTTTATCCTTGACTTCTTCGTCGATAACCTCCATATTCGGGTCAATCATCTCGTTGTAAAAGCACATAGTCTCGCGGGCAGATGGCTGTGAAGCAACCCACGTTTGGAGAGATGGGGCAGGGAAGAGATAATGCAACAAGATGAACACAACAAAACTTATGCCCACGCCCGTGCAGAAACATATCGAGTAAACATGCGACCAACCCACGGCCACTTCAACTTTTGGATTGACATTGGCGATGAATCCGGGTAGCGATGGGAAAGTACCCAAAATCCAGGCCACAGGCGCACGCCAATTGAACCCATATGAAAACCAATAGATACTCGAGGAGTTGCCGATGTAAAGATCATCCACTTTGAGTCTGAACCGATGGATGACGATAAAGGAAGCAATCATGAGACCAATCATGGGACCTAAAAAGACCATATAACCTCCCATAATTGAAAGGAAGACCGTTGGTGAATTGACAAGTTTCCAAGGATTGCAGGCTATGGAAACGAAGGCTGTTATGTACGCCCCCCGGCGGATATTGATATATTTGGGAAAGGTTGCTGCAAGATCGAAGCCTAGAAACTCGTTTAGCAACAAGGAAAGAGAAATCTTTCAATCACACAACAAAGCGAGGCTTACCGCCCGACAAAGCATCTCCAGGGACACTGATACCAATTTGTGAGATGATTAACGCAAAGCCTCCAAAAAATGCAGCACAACGTGATCGTGCCTCTCCTGAGTCGACCATTGCCCCAAAAAGGTCGGGCAGGTTCCAATAGGCCTGTCCGTATCGTCGCTCAGTCGCTGCTGTAACAAGAATTCCAACGATACAGCTAAAGATGGCATAAGGAGAGAAGACGATGGCTTGACCCTGAATAGCGTCACTAGGTTTCCTAGCAAATCGGGCATAATCATTCTGATTGAGCAGGTTAACAGCGATAGCCCCAATCGTGCTACCGATCCCGAAAGCAATGTTCCAACCGCTGGTGTGGCCGCTGGACATGGTTATGGTTTCGCCGAACCCCTGCGGACCCATAGTGGCCATTGACCAGATCAATAGAACCACTATGAACACCATGACGACTGTGGCAGAAACATAGAATAGGTTCTGCAGCTTGTGTGGTTGTATGTAAATAAAGGGCATAGAAATAACCATAAAAATGATATATCCCAAGAATTGAGCGGTTGTAACACCTGTGGACTGGGCCATGTGATTTGGTATCCGCTCCTCGATTGAAGGCCATATGGCCTTGAGACATATGTAGACGTATTCGCCACCTATCCAAGCTTGGAATCCAACTGTCACAACAATTATCAGTACATCTTCTTTCAAGAAAAGAGAAGATAGGAAGCAAGGGCTCGGCATGAACTTACACCATATTATGGACAGAAATATACGATTCCAGATGACGAACTGACTCCCCCACATGCCCCATACAGACCGATTCACTACTGGAAAGCCTACATGGTAGTAGGCGCCCTGCAATGAATTCAACACCAGCAGGATATTTGCAATTATATTCCCAGCAATGACAGCGATGGTAGCCTCCCACCAGGACATGCCCATAGCAATTAATGAGCTCCCTGATAGATATGCTGATATATTTACGTTGACCAAGAGCCCTAGAGGAGGAGAGGCCCCAGGATTAGAATGATTGTACACAAAAAGCCAGCAAGATGCTTGTCAGACGAACAATAATTATTAAATGTCCAAAATGTCCAGTTTCGCCGCGCCTTTTCGGTAGGTTTGATGTCGTCATTGTTCCAACGGTTAGGAACCACATTCTCGTTGGCTGGGACCTCTAGCCACTTTAGCGAGATCATAGTGGCGTTGGGTGGTGCCCCCCGTAAAAAAGAAATCTGGGGAAATTCTGAGGATGGAGCGCAGGTGTGAGACCACCAGTATGGGGAAGTCTGAGATGCAGTGAGAGTGGGTTACTTCCTCCTGTAAGTAGTCTGGATCTGTGACCTCTTTTCTTAGACTGCCCCATGCCGAGATGCCGAGCATGAATTTTGAATTCCAGGGTGTCCCAGACGTTGTGATCTGGGTGACTTCCCATAAGCAGTCTAAGAAAATCTGAGGACACAGATTTTCTCAGACTGCTTCATGCCGAGATTCAAATTCCAGACCTTCCTCGATGTTGTGATCTGAGAAAAACACCAGACCCTCTCCCTAGAGTCAGAGATATCAGAGTACTATAGATATTCTCTCCATTACAGATCAAGGTCACATACTATAAATACAGACGTCGTCTCCGAATATAGAAGGACACTAATTTTATTTCTCCCCTATGAGCTGCCAAAGGTTGTGTGATGAAGATTCTTTTTGAGGGAATAGGAGTCAAACATAGTGGCAACCTGAGTCACTGCACTTGCTTTTTAATAGCTCATACGTCAGAGGGACACTTCAAAAAAAAATATTCTGCCACAAAGAACTGTTGCACAACATGCAAGCAGTGTTCTGTCTTCAGATTGAAAATTATTGTGTCGCATTGCATGTAATGTGTTGAATGCAACGTGATTGTCAAGCTCCTGATCTCCAGATATTATTATTCTAATGCTCCAGTAACTTCCTGGGCCTAAGAATTGAGTCAATGTCAGAAAATGAGGATTTAATGTAATTTGAGGATGACTAATTTTTTTTTAATTTATCAACAATTTGTTACACCGTCCTCGTTCGCAGTCTGTGGTAGCGTGAACTACTTAAATACAAGTCTACATACTAATAACGAGGTATGAGGTAATGGCTATATAGGGAACGGACGTTCGAGGTGTGTGGTTAGGCTATGTTATCTAGGAAACAGAAGACTCTCGGATTGCGTTTTAGGAAGAACACAACTTCGCTAAGGACATACCCCACCAGGTCATAGTGGTTATAACGTGGACACTCTCGCAGGATGTGATGTCGGGTCTCCAACTGTGTGTTGTTACAGGGGCAGGAGTTAACTTCTCTTGGGAAAAATCTGGCTTTGTACTCGCCAATGGGGGCGTGATTCGTGATAAGTCTTGCAGCTCTGCACAGATGGAATTTGAGATGCCAATAGTATTGAGCCAGCTTCCCCCCTTTGCGTATGACGGGGTAATGAGGTAACCATCGTCGTCGTAAGTGTCCAGGAATTGGCTTCCTTTGTAGGGTGCATTTTCAAAGAGCATTTGCCATTCTTTGGTAAGGTCTTTGCACTCGTATTGACGACAGAACTCCCAGAATTCTTTATTAGGGTGACGAACAGGAATCAAGTGTAATTTAGCTTGCTGGTCCACTTTGTAGTGTAGTAGCCATTTGTCCTCGCTAGGGCAGTCCCAGAACTGGATGGAGTTCGCAGGATCTCTGCTGAGGAACGGTCTGAGGGATCTTGATACGGCAATGGTATGTCCTTGTCTTGGATGGTTTGACGTGTCGAATTGAGGACGACTAATCAGATTTCTAATAGTATAATTATGTAATGAGCCAAGTCTGGTTACAGACAACATCCAAATGTCCAACTGTCTACCACATAAGGTGACATTTTGAGATGAATATCCCTTACAACCAGGATTCAGTTGTCTTTTAGGTATGAGTCATCTACGACACAGGGTGACATTCGAGGTACATTCGTCTTTTGACATAAATACGCGATAAGAAAATAACTATTAATAGAAGTTGAAGCATGTGCCCAAGAGATGGGGTGATGGAAGAGTTTGTCAAAGCGTTGTTGTTGAAGAAGCACAACCAAAGGAGAAAAATGAAGATGGTCTCGATGTTTCTTGAAAATTCATCTTGTTTGAGTAGCTACTGATCTATCAATTCATTCTCAGTCAATGATCTACTTTAGATAAAAGGTCTTCCTGCTTCTTCCCATGGCTTGACGGTCGAACACACACATATATATATATACAAACACACCCATTTTGAAGAGGACAGAAAAAATTCACTACAAGTGATTTGCTTTTGTCCCTACTGTGTCTATCTGACTTAGGACTCTTCCGTTGTCTCATTCTTTTTGAGTTAGGTGTTACCCTAACTCAAGTCACACTTCCATTATCTGCATACTTCGCGGATTCATACATGTGCACCTGTTTTATCATGATTGCCTGCAGGAGGGTGTGTGTGTGATTGAATCACTCTGCACTACAATCCCATCTGCTCCAGTATCCAATTTTTTGTGGGGACAAGCCAGTCCTGTTTGTTGACACTCAGCAGAAAGGAGGAACTTTTGGGTCCCGGTCTACGAGTCGTAGGGAATGCGTAGGGAATGCACGGCAAAGGGCCTTGAGGTCTCGACATATGAGAATGGAATTGATATGAAGGGGCTTCCATGGAAAGAAACAACATCAGCCGATTTTAATCAAACTAATTGCCGATGTAATAACATAAATCCGTCAGCCGAACAGGTTTCATTTTTGTTTCATTTTTCTCGTTGTCCCCTTTGTACCGCAAAAATCCCTCATCATCATTGGAAACAACCCTGGGGAAAAAATCGGAAACCGGCAAGGATTTTTTTGCGCGTGGCTAATTCGTCTCTTGAGTGCCTTCGAGAGATGCTTGCCGAGAAGTTGTCCGTATAGGGACTGTCATTCGTCTTATCATTCTGCCCTTTCATCAAAAGTCAAGGGGTTCCTTAAAAAGAAAAATGGGTGTGGGACATCTTCATGTTCATTTTGCGAAAAATGAACGTCCTATAATTATCGTTGATCAGTCAGCAGAGCTTGCTGATTAACTTACCGATCGGATAAAATTGGACTCGGCTTCTTTTCTGCTCTTTTCTTATTCATTGGGTAAGGAAAAGAATGACTTGGACAGATTGGGTCGTTATCTTCCATAATGTACGTTAGCCTAAAGATTCAGGACAGAATGAAAACATCTCAAGCGTTACCCAATGACATTCTTTTATTATCCTTATCAGCGCATAGCGGAACTAATCAAATCATATGTTATCGGACGTGACTCGGAAACCTTTATAAATTTCGAGCAAGAAAATATTTTTCTAAGCTCCTCTCATTGTGAACATGCATCAAGATACCCTTGTAACACACAGAAAATACGATGCAGATGAAGAACAAGGCATCCAACTATCGCCTACGATCTCTAGGCCTCCCAGCACTGCCGATTCGAAAATCCTTCATACTGCATGCCATTGTTCCAGCCCCCCTCCTTTTGATACCATCTATGTGCAACAGAATGGCATGATGATGGATTCAATGACAAGATCTTTCAACAGCCAAGGGAGGAAACAGAAGATGGCGGAGCGATTGCACCTTTGCGCTTGTTTCTGGTTCGCGTTCATCATTGGATGGAATGATGGATCTACTGGACCACTCTTACCCAGAATTCGGGAGGTGTATCATGTAAACGACTTGGTTTCTTCTTTCTTTGTCATGGGACGATGATTGATTTTATTTTTGAAACAACTTCAGGTTGGGTTTATACTTGTTTCTATGATTTTCGTTTGCACCACGATTGTGAGTCATCTCCTGGTTTGACGATGGTTCCATTCCACATAGCGTGATCATAGGGCTTCATATTGGGTGCTTTGATGAATTTCTTTCTCACTACAAGACTCGGTTTTGGCAAGGTAAAAACACATCATTTTAAATTATATCTGTATTTATATTCATCGCGCCTTCAGACAATCATGCTAGGTGATCGATCTTGGAAAAATCTTTGCACTGGCCTGTCTTCTCACCTCTTTTTTCTAAAGGATCTTTATGTCAAATCATCACCTATTCTATACAAGTATCTGGCCCACCATTTCCTGCATTCGCAATCGCCTACGCTATTAATGGATTTGGACTCGCTCTCGAGGTGATTCTCCTTGTTCTGTTCACAGCGGCTCATATCTGATGAACGGGAATAACGATAAGCTCTCGCAAACAACCGCGCTCGTAGCCAGTTTGAAACATCACAGAGAAATAAAAATGGGGTTCTTTCACGCTTTCTATGGTCTTCTTTTCTCTATTTGGTAGATGTTCATATATATTGAAACACCGATTACATAGGTCTAGGTGCGCTCTCTGCACCGTTTGTGGCAACCCATTTTGCGCAACAACAGCATTGGTCTTATCATTATCTCATCTCTCTCTTCTTTTCTATCATAAATTCTATTTCATTTTTCACGATAATTGGGTTCAAGACTCAAGATGGTAAGCATATGTTCTTTGTTGTTCAGTACATCCGCTGATTTTCGTTGTTTTTTTTCCAGAGTGTATGCAGCTCATCGGCCAAGATGTTGGTGAAAAAGGAACTAGCAAGGATAGCTCATTCAATCAAGTTATCCGTATCAAAGCTGTCCATTTCTTGGCGTTCTTCGTCCTGTTTTACGTTGGCGTTGAGGTCACTATCGGAGGTACGATCTATACTATCTGTTTCTGTGATATTAGTCCAAAAAAATTCAGGTTGGGTTGTCACTTTTATGCTCGATGTCCGTGACGGTGGTCCTACAACAGGGTACATCTCTTCAGGCTTCTTTGGAGGTATGCTCCTCTTCATTTCTCTTCCTCTCATATTTATCTTCTTACTCACTTGTAAAAGGTTTGATGCTTGGTCGTGTACTCCTGCTCTGGGTCAACAAAAAGGTACATTATCCTACACCCCCATTCTCAATCAGCTGACCGGATTTCTCATAGCTAGGAGAGAGACTGGCACTTGTTCTATATGCATTGCTCGCGATTGGGTGAGAAGTATTTAGCCAACTATCATCATTTTCAACTTGGGCTAACTTCGACAAAGACTTCAGCTCATCGTATGGCTCGTACCTTCTCTAATAGGCGGAGCCGTTGCCGTATCCTTTGTCGGCCTGCTTTTGGGACCGATGTACCCCATCGCCATGATCCATGCCGGGCGAATTCTTCCCGCTTGGTTACTGACAAGCGCCGTTGGCTGGATATCAGGGTTTGGTCAAGCCGGAAGTGCTGCCTTGCCATTCATGACCGGTGCCATCTCTCAAAAGTATGGAATCAAGAGCCTACAACCGCTGTGAGTGTAAAAAAACAGGTTTTCTTCGCGCTGATTCATATTGATATTTCTTCGTAGGGTGATTGCGATGATGGGATTTATGATCGTCTTGTGGTACCTCGTTCCCGCGAGAAAGCGCTAGAAGGAAGTGACTAGATTTGTATCGGTGATTAGATTAGATTTTTGCATCCTCTCCAGCTTTGGCCTACGCCTTAGATTTGTTTCGTGTTTTCTTAGGGTTCTTGCGGCAATATAGAGAGATAGATTCAATAGATTTACTTACATGATTCCAAAAGTCAAGAGGAACGCCCAACCGGTGATGTCCGTCAGTTCTTGCAAGTCGGTCTTTATATGTTCAGCGAGGCCGAGGACTACCGGATTCGGGGTCTTGTCAAATTATCATGACAAATCAAGGCCCGTGTCATGGAAACTGATATTCACGAGACTTGTGATTTCCGTCCAGGTATAATAGTAATGATTCTGGTTATGACTGTTCTGACTCTCCTTTCCCCCTCCACGAAGCAGCCGATACCTTGCCACCTTGCCAACTCGAAACACACCAGACATGAACACTCTGGTGGAAGCATGGACCAAGGGACTTGCTGATCCCAGGAATATGTTGGGTAACCTCCAGAACGCAGAATTGGGCCACTTGACAGTTTCAAAGGCATTGTTGGCTCTCTTCGCGGTTTACACAACTTCTCGGATTCTGGCATTCTTTCGCAACCTCAAGGTAAATCTAGTGTCTACCTCTGCAAATTGCAGCAGATCGACTCAACTAGACCAGGCTGTCAGTCATTTACCAGGTCATAGACCCTTGTTACATCCGTTTTGGCTTCCAGGCGCGCTGATTCCGACGACATGGTGGAACTATGGATCGAGTTACGCTTGGAATCTGAGACACAGCCGTATGTGGTAAACACGCTATCTCAGAAGCCTAAAGCATGACCAAAAATCATATTTAGTCTATCGACAATTTCAAAGCGAAGTCATCTCGCTTGTACCCATTCTTATCGGCAACCCAACTCTATATACCAACAACCTTGAGGTTGCGAGACAAGTGATCAGCGGAGAACACAAATCGAGTTTTATCAAGCCTACGTATGCTAGCGAGGCTCTCTTGTGTGTTGTTTCTCGCCATGATTAAAAGCGTTGAGAAATTCTGATGTCTTATAGAAAGTGGGGAATGAATCTTATTGCCGCAGATGGAGAAATCTGGCGAAAGCACCGACGGGTCTTAGGTCCTGCATTCAATAACAGACTGTGAGTCATCAAGTACTTATTATAGGGACAAAGCGGATCTTTGAACTATAGATATGAATTCGTATGGAAGGAGAGTATTCAAACCTTCAAGGAGATGGTCGCAAATGATGAGTGGTTGGACAAGAAGTCCATCGAAATTCCAGTTGTTCAACGAACTACCTTCAAAGTAAGTAGTCTAGTCTTATCTTCAGTTTTTCAACAATGGATGAATAATCGCGACCAGTATGCCCTCTTTATAATTGGGAAATGTGCCTTCGGTTTACCATTCAAGTGGTCAGATCCGTCGACCGCGTCAGCTGGTACATTATCTCTTCAGGAAGCGCTACATTCTACGACAAATGATTTTTATACGATGCTCCTGACTCCCGATTGGGCTTTCAATCTGCCAATCAATCGGTATGCTCGTTTTCGCCTTGCCTTGCTCACGTCAATCTTAAAGCCTCTTTTCACTTGACAAGGTTGAAGATGGTAAAACAGGCTCACGACCAGCTATCTGGATATATGCATGAGCAGGTCGAAAAGCGGCGACTAGAAGTGAGGGAAGGCACGAGCCGAAGGGATGATGTGTTCACGCGATTAGTGCAAGCAAATGAGGAAGAGGAAAGTAAATTTAGGTTGACGGATGATGAACTCGTGAGTGATGTTCCTCCAATGAGCGATAAGGTGCTCAAGGCAAGAATAGATTGGGAACGTTTACGCTATGCTCTTCGCAGGACATGGTGAGTCGTTCTCCAGCCACCATCACCCAATTTATTAAGTGGCATCCTATCAGAGACGACAGCACATACACTTGCTGCCACCCTGGGTTTTTTGGCATATTATCTGGACATACAAGAGGAAGTGCATCAGCATATACTATCCATCATAGGCGAGAGCCGTGACCCAGTGAGTGACATTGTCGCAAGGTGCAGACAGTTGTCCTGATGTCATTATTAGTTATGGGCTGATTTCAATAGGTTGAATAAGGTCACTGCCGTTTTCTTCGAATCATTAAGGCTGTTCCGTGAGTAAGAAAGACGTCATTCCCTCATGGTGAAGTAACTCGGCAAGGCAGCGGCTGGTTATGTCATGATTAGAGCAGCTCGTGAAGATACTATCTTGACGATCCCCAACCCGGAAGGAACTGAAGGGACGAGAAGAATCCCAGTATCGAAAGGAACAGAGGTGAGATACATGCCTAGGTCCAATTTGTAATTGAATGTATTTCAAGGTTCTTGTCGATATGATTGGCATCCGTGAGTGAATTCATAAACATTTGGAATAATCTCGCCATAAACGAAGGATTGACAGAATATAACCCTCGCTATTTTGATGAGCCCGAAAAATTCAAGCCTTCGAGGTGGTATGGGGTGCCTGCTGACTCTGAAATGTTCACAGCTTTCAGTGTTGGTGAGAGTCGTATTATTCTTTGCCAAGCCTGTGCGTCATTGACAAATGATGCTATGCAGGACCAAGAGCCTGTTTGGGTAGAAAATTCGGCATGACAGAATCCATTGCATTCCTGACGCTGTTATTGCGAGGATGGAAAGTTGAGCCACTGCTGGTCAATGGAGAGACCAGGGAACAGTGGAGGGAAAGGGTATTAGAAGCTACACTGGCTCTCGCTCTTGGTGTCGCAGATATGCCAATCAGGCTTGCAAGGAGATTCTAGGAGTACATACATATAGTGATCGGCTGACAAGCTCCTCGTCATAATGATGAGAAGTGGTTTTGAATGCAGTTTCTTATGTCCAACACTGTCACAAGACTGGTTGCACTGGTTGCACTAAGATCCTGGATACAGAGTGCCAAACAAGGGACAAACATAGGGCGTGGGAAGTGGTTTATTAGGACGAGAGTTGTTTAATTCCCCGGTTCCTTTCTCTCCTCAATCACTAGCCCATACGACGGCCATCGTCGTCCTAGGTAGTCTCACCGAAAACAAAATGATTGCCCACTAATCTTCTACAGAAGACCAAAGGAGCTCCTCGCCTGGCTGCATACTTGCGCCTTAGAGCTGCTCTTGAGGCGACCTCTACAGTGTGTTGGATAGGTATTGTCCCTTTTGATGTTTCCTTGCATTTCACTTATGTACACTCTTTTTCCTACATTACTTGGTTAGTGTTACATACTTTAATGCCTTCGCATTGATCCACCAGTGGCGAGTCTAGTGGTGTCGAACACTGCCAGGTTGTCATCCCACAAGTCCGGACTACTTGACTAGTCTACTTGACCTACCTGCCGTCTCCGTTTGCCACTCCGGACTATCCTGCTCTAATGTCCCCCTCTGTCATTTCATCTAATATTTACCCTTTCACGATGTTTGCTCCCCGAGTCAAATCAAAGCTCTCTACCCTGTCGTACAATTCAGTGGATCTTGAAGGGAGCAGTGCCAAGTCACCCTCTCTGCCAAGCGAGCCCTTTGATACCGCTGTAGATGCCCCTAATCAGAAACATGGAATTAACAAGCTCACTGTCTCCCGTTTATCATTTCCCTTCGTCAAGTCTTCTAAATCTCCCTCGCCAAGGGCAGTGAAGCAATTACCTTCCTCTCTGTCTAATGCTTCCTCTCTTCCTCGGATCCCACTCTTAACATCATATCCAAAGCAAGATGTCGGTCTTCATCCCCGTTCTCCACCATCCACTGAGACACCTCCCCTCTCCTACCAACCTGATCCCCGTCGGCATGAGTACTGTCATCGTGGTTACTCTCGTCATGCTTTGGCTCATATCAAGTGGTTTTGGGTCACGCGAGAGGATGAATGGGAGACGAGGTTTGGGCCTGTGCGCCTCAGCAAGCCACAGCTGGACGAGTCCTTTCTCGAAACTGCTTTAGATGACCCTCTCGCAACTGCTGGTCCTTCCGTATTTAGACGTAGAACCCCACTTCATCCCGTTCATCAGTCCCAACATGAGCTTCCTCCTATGACCATTCATCCTCGGAGAGGTGATTTATCCTCTTTACGAGACCCTTACTGCATTAGGGTCGATCGAAGTTTTGTTGTTCTTCCTACATGGACCATAGGAAAGACTCTATGGATGTATGACGTCCATCTCGCTTCACGAGATCGTGCATCTGTTGAAGTCCAGACTAATGATATGACCGATCCATATGACGACACAGAAAGCGAGAGTGAGTCTTTGGGTGCATGTTCATCGTCCGCGGGTTACAACGGTGATTCAGATGCGACGTTGGTAGATAGTGAGACGGAAAATGACTTGTCCCTGGGTGGGAGTAGTTCCGATATTCTTTGGGATCCCTGTGTGGATGGAAAGCAATGCATGTCCTATCGTGATACCTACTCTTCTACTGGTAGTGCCACCTCGAGTGGTTTATCCGATTCCTTCTTTTCTCTGTCTCTTGAGTCGGCCTGGTCGCGTTCAGCTTATTCAGAACCTTCGACACCGCAGAGAACTTGCGAAGCCTCGAATTCAGAAGCTTGCCACTCGTGGGCAAAGGACTGGTATCAGCGTTGGCAGTGCATGATAGAGGTCTTGAATAGACAACGATCGTATGAAGGAAAACATAGTCTCATTGGTCAGGATGACGATGACGCTCTTGATTATTTTCCTCGCCATAACATCTCTCACCCGTCTACATCTTCTGGTTTGCACATGCCAGAAATGACTCCTATATCTGCTAATCGCATTTGAAACTTGTACATTATAGACGGAACAGATCCGCATTGCATTTCATTATAGGCTTTCTCCTTTCCTCTGAGAGACAGCTTAATTTTTCTGTCATTACTTATACTAATTCACAATCACATGTATACAGGACTGCTTGATTCTCCATTCTTCGACTCCCTTGTTTTTATTATCCTCTGTTTTCGCTTTTTTGCCTTGAAAACTTTTTTACTTGTCATGTTAGATTTAAGACGTGGACAAGGTCATTAGTTACTCGATGCCTCATTGGCCTGTACAAGTACCGGCATCCCGCTTTTGCTCGTGTTTTGATACTACAACTCGACATTTTTTTTCAGTTACCACCTAGGGTGCCAGCAACTCTCCTTAACATTGATATCTCCAGGCATCTTTTTGGGCTATCTTCGTGGCTAGCCCCTTTCGACCTAGGACATGGATGTGCCCGCATATCTCATCTCTTTTTCAGGCTGCAACTGCGTGTAGTGTACTTGAAACCCTAATTGTTTTTTAGATATATCAATAAAGATAGTGGGTGATGCTGAAATATAGAACTTTGACGTGACAGGGAAGATTCGGGACTGATATTACAGTCTGTGTCTTGGAGTTATTGTTAGCCGATTAGACGTTTTTTGCATGACTACATCTCCATTCACCGCGGCATCAAACTTGCCTATATGGGGATAATTTAATGTTGAATTTCCCCTCAAATGATTCGAGTCATTCTAATGAGCTTTTTTTTGATTTCTCATGTACGCATTGCAGGAAAAAATAACCAGTGAGAGTTTCATTCCTGGTTATCAATGGCCTTTCTCGAGAAATTAATAATTAGTTTGGTGGCCAGGGAGGATTGATTTATCATGAAAGAAAGAAAGAAAGAGTCTGGGATTTGGAGTGAGGTTGATTCTTAATTTGATGCATGTCTGAGACCATTATTGGGTCGCTCTATCTCTTGTATAAATAACCTCCAACAGGGAGAATTAAATTAGCGCCATGATATATGAGCATTTAATTATAGAATCGCAGGAGGAGATTAGACAAGGGCAAAGCACACCTGAAAATTCTCAAAGAGTCTTCTCATCATGGAATGGACGAGGCCGCACATTACTCTCCCCAACTTCATCATGTCGGGGAGAGGTGCACTTTGAAACAACGGCATCATTCAACGCGACTGCTCAAAGTCGCTCACTGTAATTAGTATCAATCTATCCCAACGCTTCGTGCACGGTGAAATGCCCATTCTACATGGTAACAAAAAAAACTCTAGTCTAAGCATTGGTCAGAAAAAACGACATCAACGCGTTTGAGGTTCTTCTAGTCTAAAAGATGCTTTGAATGGCATAAGCGTTGAGAACTGTCATAGAAACAAACATGAGGATATACTGAGGGAGCAAAAACGCTGCGATATGCTCAGCACCTCCCGTTTTATTATATACCTGTGTCAAATAAACCTGCGTGGTCGCTGTCGGAAGGCACGAGAAGAACCTGATGACCATCCATGAACACAATCAACGCTGCGAAGCCATCAATGTGTATTTTAGTACTCACATGGTGATAAACACAAGGACTTTGTCGTCTTGGAAAATCACACCTGATTGAACAAGTCCTTTGCATATCAGGACGCCAATTACAGGTATGATGATCAGCTTGCCGATCGTCATCGTCAAGATAGCACCGATGGGCAGCGTGCGCCATTGGCTCAAAGGTACGTTCAGGCGTGCCAAGGATGACCCAAGACATATCAGGCCGATGGGGATAGATGCAGCACCGATAAACGTGGCGATGTCCTGTATAAATGCCAGTGGCGGTTGGCCATCAGGTGCAGGAGGCATATGAACATTGGGAACTTGGACAAAAAGCGCTTTCAGTTGGGGCACAAGAGAGATTGGCAGGCACAGACAGATCGTAATGGATAATGGATTGAAAAGACCTTTGATGAAGCTATGGACATGTTTTACCAGACGTCGGTAACGTGGAGATGGAGTTTGTGCGCTGGGGCTTGGTGCACTTCCGTTTTCGGCGTGGAGAAGTGTATGTTGTACACGCGTAGTCGCATCCTGATCAACCACCGTCGTACCATCATCATGTACGGATCTTGGCCTTTGGGGTGATGAAACAGTATGTTCATGAGAGATGGCTTTTTCTTCGTCAAGACGTACAGTTCCGTCTTGGTCAATTGGTGGCGAAGGACCATGCTCCTTACCAAGGTGCTTGCACAAGAAAAAGTGGAAAATGCGCCGACGGCGTGCCTTAATCCTGGCTTGTACAATTTCTGGTTCTTCATCAGGGCCTGCGAAGTCCCATGCCAGTACTCGGTGAGTTCCACAAGGGAAAAGAGTGATCTTGCCATTAAGAGGCAATGAGAACCCATTTTCCGATAAGCGATGTCAAAAGAACTCACGGTGAACACGAGGATAAAGACGGAAATATACGCAACAGCGAGATTTTGGTCTTGAGTTCCCTGGAACGGGGAATTGCCGGTAAGACTCAATAACACCGCAGTTGCTGCAGACAACAACACAGTCAAGGATCTGAAAGTGAAAGATGTTTGGAAGACATACACACATCCCCCACGTTTCCCCAGCCTCCAGCTACCAAAATTCCATATCGAAAACGGTGGGGAACCCAGAAGAATTGCTTGATGATCCAGGCTAGGAGGACTCCAAGAGCTTCGTAAAGAACGGCGACGAAAAAGAGTGGCCCTATGAGTAGACTTAGCAAATGCTTGCGAGATAGATGGTTCAGCTATCCATTCTCACCAAAGGCCTTGATATTGTCTTTCGTGAATGCCGTAACAAGTTTAGAAAAAAGCAGACTGGGAAGAGTGATATTGAGTGCAACCTGGCCAGCACCTCTCGCGGCAACAGGAGGAAAGATATCCGCCTTTGTGATGATAAAACCACTAGCAACACCTGCAGCTCTTTTGATCTGTTATCAGATGTCAAAAAGTAAACATATCATAACCCACAGGCGAATCAGTGGGCGAATCGACTTCCAGATGAGGGAGCCTGCGGAGATGGACATGGACAGAAAGCTGGCCTTTGAATTTTCCTTCCGTGTGTTGCATATGTACGTATACATAGACGTCGGCCCGACAATGTTGATCATCTGGTTCTTTTTAGGCACGCGTCAAATAACCAAGCAATCAAGCCTGATAAAATTAGAGTATGCTACTGTAGAAATATTGTTCTCGTCTGCATCACATAACCATCCTCCCAGTCCATCTCGGCATTCCAATACACTCCTTCACATTATCAATCCCACTGACCCAGCTGACCAGCCTCTCGAAACCGAGGCCAAATCCCCCGTGGGGTGCCCCTCCGTACCTCCTCAAATCCGCATACCACTTGTAAGTAGAGTCATTGGCAGAGTCCTCCCCAGAATTTGCAGTGACATCCTCGTCTCCAGTACACGCCGGCCCGTCATTCCCGTGTAGCAGTCCGTGGTCTCGCATGCGCTTTGTGAGTACATCCATTCTCTCCTCCCGTACACTCCCACCCACAAGCTCACCGATACGGGGCACAAGAAGGTCAAAACATGCGACGGTCTTCCCATCTTCACTCACACGCATGTAGAATGGCTTGAGACCTACGGGGTAATTTGTAACAAATACAGGTCCACCAACATGTGTCTCTGCCAACCAGCGTTCGTGTTCACTTGATAGTGACCCGCCCCATTTTGGTTCATATTCAAAGCATCGTCCTTTGGCATGGGCTGCTTTGAGGAGTTCAATAGCTTCAGTATAGGTGATACGGCTCCAAGGCTGAGCGTTGTCAAGGGCTGAATGGAACATTTGATAGTCCTCCGAATGTAGTCCTCCGCCGTCCCTCTCGGACCAGAGCTTTGTAATCTCTGGAGAATTTAAATCAACCGAGGACCGGATGAGGCTCTCAATAAAAGTGCATATCTCCTCAACGCTATCTAAACATGTCACAAGATTCCATTCTGCCTCAAGCATCCAGAATTCCGCAAGATGCCGACCAGTCATCGATCGCTCGGCACGAAAACATGGTGACAGAGTATAAACACGAGAGAGCGCAGTTGTAAAGGATTCGAGGTGTAGCTGATGCGAAACTGTCAGGTATGCTGCACGGGAGAAGAATTCTAATGGGCATGCTAGAGGATCTGAAGTGGGTGACAAGAGGGGTGCGATGCGGAACGCTTCTCCTGCTCCTTCACAGTCGTTGCCGGTGATAATAGGGGTATGGGTATAGGTGAATCCTTGAGACTTTTCGAACGTCAGCCAGCAAATCAAGGCTAGATTGCTAAGATATACCTCAAAGAACTGAGTGAGGCTACGCGAAACTTGGTCCCTTAGACGTAACATCGCAGCAATGTGGCCTGTACGAGCACGGAGAAAAGCATTATCGCGAAGGTACTCCGTCGAGAGGGCTTTCTTTTGGATAGGATATGTCTGAGAACAGTTAGGAATCGTTCCAGTGTCATGACAAGGTGGCATACATCAACATCACAATCACCAAGTATTTCAATGGCCCCCTTGGAACCTTCTTGGACAACAAATTCCCATTCTTGACCACAGCTGGGTGACTTGAGCAGACTTCCTGTCAGGCGCACCGCTGAACCATTTGTCAGTCTTCCTCTCGTGAGCAGTTCAAAAACAGACGCCAAAAATGCACTCACCGTTTCATAATTTCTGGCGCTGTACCTTCTTTCTTCAACACAACCGCCTGTAGTCCCTCTGCATTTGTCCCGTCGTTTATGACGGCAAAAGTGACATTTTTCTGTTTGCGGACAGACTTGACCCAGCCCGTCAAAGTAGTTAGTTTTATCTCCTTATCACTCGAAGAAAGTAGCTGCCGAATTGTTGGTGGTAATTTGAACTGGGCTGGATGAGCAACGGTTGAATGGAGTCTGCGGAACAACATGAATTCTTTGTGGGAGGCTAATTGGCTTTATTTGTCTGCTCCGGCCTGGGGCCAAAGATTTTCCTTTGTCAGGGCTCATATTGTTTTTCTGAGTAAATGGCCCCACGTTCACTCCCTCCAGCTAAGAAACGAAAGACTAACTGTAATTCCGGACCCGCTGAACAGATAAAATTTCTCGAAAATGCTCTTATCGAAGCAGCTCATGGAAATGAATCTCTCAACGCCCTCCCCGATCTGCTGGACATTCTTGTGGCGATGACGGATGTGGAGCTTGTTTCCAAAGCCATTTATGCCCTCTATCGAATTTTTGTCGTCCTGATTAATGGTGGCAAGTTTGGTCTGGGTGGAGATGAAGCCTCAAAGCTGGTCAAGACTTGGCTTTTGGAGCAGCTAAATGTTTACGTTGATTTCCTTTGTGGCCTCTTAAAGGACGAGGAGGGGACTCTAAGGGTGAGCTGTCGAATTGTCACTTTAAATTTTCCTCTGAAAGCTTCCAGACTTCTGCTCTTCAGATTTTGTTCTCTTTCCAAAAACACCTCTCTACATCCTCTTCTGGATCTCAACTTCCATTTCACCTTTCCCATTTCCGTAAAATCGCTTCAGCGCTTCTCTTATGCCCGTCATGCTCTCGGTCAGGCTCTCAAGCACCCCTCGATCAATTACTCGATTTTGATGTTGCCAGCCTGTTTCACGAAAAATGGTTTAGCGTATATGATGACATACGCTGGTTTTTCCTGCGCGAATCTGTGTAAGGATGCATACCGTTCCCTCAAGAGAATTCTAATACACTATCAGGACGCTGCTGAATACTCACCCAAGACATCTGACACTCCCTCTTAATCTCCTCTCCATACTCGAACGACTTACGACATTCCCGACAGAACCATCTGAACTAAACGCTTGGTGGGTTTCGGAGATGGGAATACCACCGCCTAAACCCAGGCAATTGAGAAAGAAAGGAGACGATTCTGACTCCGATGTTGAGGATCCTAAGACCAATATCAATGAGGGTGATGAAGATGATTGGCGCAAGTACTTTGAAGACGAGCCTGCACCGCCTGAGGCACCAAAAGCCAAGGAACCAGGTGTACGCCTCCATCAGATGAACATTCATCAATCATTACACTCTCTAGCATCTCATCGTGCTGTATTTAGTCGCATTTGGTTAGCTCTCCTTCCTCGGTTATCCAACGCCACAGATACGGAGAGGCTGGCTGTACGGGTACTACACATCATGCATCGAGCAATACTACCCCATCTCACGCGACCTGTCCTTGTGATGGACTGGGTGAGTGTATGTGTCGATTATGGTGGGTTCTAAATCCCCTTTTGTTACTTCCTCTCTTTTATGTTTGAACCATGAAGGGGGTTCCGCTGGCTTATTGGCCCTGAATGCTCTATTCATCCTCATCAAGGATTATAATCTGTAGGTTTTTGGACCTAACTCTCTCACATGCGCATTTTTCATTTAAGTTCAGAGACTATCCATCATTTTACACACGCCTATACGCATTCCTAGATCGGGACGTCCTGCATCTCAAACATCGCGCTCGTTTCTTCCGAATGACAGAAACCTTCCTTAGCTCGACGTAAGTCTTTTTTTTTGCCTTTTTGATTTCTCGAATTTATTTATATCATTTATAGCCATCTTCCGGCAACTCTCCTGGCATCTTTCATCAAGCGCCTGTCCCGGCTTTCTTTGTCGGCGCCCCCCGCAGCTATAATAATGATTATTCCGTTCACCTATAACATCCTAAAAAGACATCCAGCGTTGATGGTCATGATACATAACCCCGACGCTGGAAACGAGTACGCAGGTCTGTGCCCTGTTTATGTCATGAATGCTAAGTGAATTGATTGTTCTTCTCCGATTACTTTCTCGCGTTCGCTGGACATTACACGCCGCTTCTTCATCGATCTATACAGATCCTTTTCTTTCTGATGAGACAGATCCTATCAATACCCGAGCATTAGAAAGCTCCTTATGGGAACTTCTGTCTCATCGATCGCATTATCACGCCACCGTATCCACATTATGCAAAATATTCACCGAACCATTTACGAAACCCAGTTATCCCCTTGAAGACTTTTTAGATCATACTTATGCTACGGTAAGTTCTTTAATGGGAAAGTAGTTAATTGAACAAAAAAATCTTATCCTATTGTTCCTCTCATCATGTCACGATTTCCGGCTTTTCAAATCTGGGTAGCTGTTTGATACGGAGGCGGGTAGAAAGATCAAGAAAGCACCCGAATTAGCTATAGATCAATTCAAGGGCTTTGTGCCGTTCCCGACTTCGGCCATCACTTCAGCGGAAGGAGGAGATGGCACTGAACTGCACCAATTCGACGTTGTCGGTGAACTGTGGAGTTTTACATAGAATGGGGTTAGAGGGTGATTTTCAAAACGGAGAAATGTTTCATATGACAGTGAAGCTGTAATCTGATTTCATGCGTCACGAAATGATATACACTCCAGTCACACTCAAGTTCTGTATTAGGAGACCTGCTTGATTATTGATCAGTCCTCAACAGCCTTGGGTTTTTGAAATTCCCCTAAATGCGTTAATGCGTTTACTGTGACATGCCAAGTGTGGAAGACATCATAATAATGTCAAAAGATGAATACCCTAGATCTTTATCACTCAAATGTCTTACCCTGAGCCGAGAATATGTTCGAATGTAAATAAGGCAACACTGTTCATTCCTCCTGTGCCGTGGGAATTGATATTGATGGGAACAATCGCCGACTGCAATTGTAGCGCGATTAAGCGGGCTTATTCGGCAAACGTGATAAACCGTTTCTCAAAGAGGGATAATCAAGGTTCGAAATACCGGTATCTGGTCCGGTAGCAGTGTCTCACTTGTTGTTCAGAAGTCGCTGTCCCGAAATGCGGAGGATGATTCCCAGAAGGGATCCTGTGGCCGGAGACATAGAACACCGGCTGGTGCTGAGGATATGGACCTGGGACGGTTTATTACGAGACATCGGGAAAATGCCAAGACTCACCTTTGATAGCCGAGAGGAGTCATCAGATTTCTTTTGTTCTTGATATTTTATCCCCCTAGCGGAATGACGTCAGATAGCGATATGGAGAGCTTTTTAGCCCGAAAGTCTTACTGCAAAAACGCTGTTCATCAATGGAATTTTGTCAACAATCTGAATATGATAACTAGGCAACACTGAGATGGCCTGATGACCTTTCGGTATATTATATGAATACCGGAAGGTGACGAAACTAGAAAACCGTGGCCTAGGGTAAGACAACTGTGGGGTATCACTGGTTAATACCCTGGAACTACTGGAGCCTACGTACTGAACGATGTCGCCGGATCCGAAGAAGAAAGGAGCCGACAGCGGCAGCGGAGATTACAGACAAGGTATGAGAGGCCATCATTATTGGATCAGGTTGCCGGAGATCTACATGTGGAACTTGTTTCTAAATATCGAACCGCTATATTTAAGCCCCGTAAGCTATCCTAGTCTCTTGATGTCCTTCCAACCTGTATCCTCTGCCCCCAACGACTATCCACAGCACCCCAGGCAATCCCTTCGCAGTCGACTGAGGGACACCTTCAGTACAATCTGGGAAGAGTACAACAAAATCTTGGCGGAGCGCCACACCCTCCATCAAGACTACAACCGCCTCTGGGCTCTCTGTCAGTAACAATATCTAGGAATCTCAACTTTGTTTATCTTTTCTTCAGTCGCAGAGCAGGATATTGAAATCAAATTGATGAAACACGCAGTTCGAAAGCTCGAGAGATGTTCGGAAATTCACAGACAACGTTTCGAGGAGGAGCGATTAAAGCTCGCTGGCGAGTTGAACTGTGAGCGTAGCATTGCCAGTCTACAGTCCCCATTCCCTCCGCAAAAGCTTCCAACAAACATACCGTCATTCTCGGCGTCGGCACCTACAAACTTAGCTCCCTCTGTGATCCAGCTATTGGAAGACCGAGGCCATCATGAGCCTACCACCAATATCGATCAAAAGTCCAAACGACGTGTAAGAACATACTCCAGTGCGGGAGGTTGCCTTTACAATACCAAGCGGATCAAGTCTGAGGACAGAGGATCCTGTTTAAACCGAGGTCGGTAGTAGGAACTGAGTTTCCTCGTTCTGATATCAAAATGACCCTAGATTCATCACTGCATCCTTCCTATCGACGTGAGATACTTCCGGCAAGCAGTTTGAAGGTCAATTTCGTTGACACCAGCTACGATCATGGATCATCTACAATCCAGTCACTGCCCGCTCCATCTCCGTCTTCTAGTGGCAATAATGAGAAGAAGCCTTCACTTGCGCCTTCATGGTGTAAAGATCTCGCAGGGTTCAGCGTACCTCCAGGATGCCGTAAAGAATACAGCAACTGGGTTGCTAGTTTTAATCCTAAATTCGTTCAGAATCTAGATGTCGACTTAATCCGATCCATCTCTCAACCAAGGTTTCTCTCTCTCTCTCATGCGCCAGCCTGCCTTACTATCTCCCACCCAGTATCGTCTGTTCTATTCATTTTTCACCGGACGGTTATTGTGTAGCTGCGGGATGTAACAAAGCTATCTATATCTACAACATCCAGATGGGTGTTCAAGTATGGTAAGCGTTCCACTCATGGGTTACCAGCATCCTTTATTGTTTTATTGACTAATGCAGTTCGCTCACCGATCCGGTATTCTCACGCACAGAAGGGGATATTTACATCCGAAGTGTTCGCTTCAGTCCTGATGGCGAATACTTGGCCGCAGGAGCCGAGGATATGAACGTTAGGGCACGTATATTTCTCCATCCGATTATTAAGTTTTACATTTCTGGACAGATATGGAACATCAAACGGCGAGAGCTATGTGACATTTTTTCTGGACACTCAGGCGAGATCTGTGCCCTTGATTATTCCCCAAATGGGCATTCTATTGTTTCCGGTTCCATGGATGGCTCTGCCATCGTTTGGGACCTACATACTTTCAATCACAAGTGCCTCAGAACCTCAGAACCTGCAGCCAAGATTAAAGAGTTTTCTAACGCAGCAGGCATCACATCAGTCTCAGTCTCGTCCTGCAGTCATTTTGTCGCTGGCGGTTGTCTTGACAATTCTATTCATATATGGTCCATGAAAACAGGAGAACTGAAGGCGAAATTGGAAGGGCACGAGGACAGCGTTTACGCTGTTAGATTCATGAATGACGCGAAGCGACTTGTTAGTGGAGGTTTGGATCGCAGTGTCAGAATCTGGGATGTTTCGAGTCTGGCCGATGACGGGAAGAACACGAAATCTGGGTTGATGCGTGGAACGTGTCCGATCATCAAGATTTACAGGGGACACAGTGTACGTTTGCTAGCTCGAACCACTATCATTTCATTCTTACTCCGTTCACAACAAGGACTACGTTCTGACGGTTGCCTGCGACAATCGGTTCATCGTCTCGGGTGCCAAAGACTGTAGTATATTTTTGTGGGATACAGTTGAGGATTCAGCCTGTTTCCAGTTGAATGGTCATACAAATTCGGGTGAGTTTTTCTCCATCCGTGATCCGGCAATAAACTTAATTCGGTAGTCGTTTCTGTAGACTTGCACGGATCAACTATTGCCACGGCAGGTGGTGACATGCGCTGTCGGGTTTGTAAGTCTGTCTCGATTTTCAATTTCCCCAAGGACGATTGATGACCCATATGACTAGGGGTTTTATCTGCTCCTTCGTTCCCACGAAACGAGGCATCCTACTATTGACCTATTATATTTATAGTTCCTTTCCGCCTAAGCTAATTTTTGATGCTGAATCAGTCTTTTTGGCTGAAGAATTGAATTTCATTTGATACTTGTCGCTTTTGATGTTTATTGATCTGCTTTCGAGATCTATATTGTGTCATCTTATCATTTGTTTGTAATTGTCATTGGGCACCGTAAATATTCCATTTACTGGATGCAATTGCCATATATTTATCAAAACAATAGTTGTCTCAATCTGAAACATCTTGATCATCAATTTATCTATCAGTCAAGGACCCTTTTAAATTCCGGATTTCAAATACTAGAAAAAGCAAGAATGTCGTGACTGACAAATGAAAAAATGTGTATACGCATGTACCCTGTTGTATCATTTTTTTCCAACTCTGCATGATAAATCTAGTGTCTAGTGCCACCAAGGCCTTGGTCACACCAGTGGATACTAAACCGGTGGTGTCGAGCGTCCAACAAATCGCAGTCGTCACACCCCTGTACAGACTACATGCAACCAGGGATCGAGTCAACTCAGGCCCGTGGAAATAGCGTGAGGATCCGCTACTCCCGCCAAAGTGGTCCCAGTGGTGCAACCCGTCGCGGATGCAGTAGTGGCTCCAGTCGTGCCAATATCCAAGTCCAGCATTCAGACTGAGATCCCGCCTTTCTCTATCATGCCGCCAACGAGCGACTCTGGCGTTAATGAGTTAAGTGATACCAGATCAAATGTTTCTGTCTTAGCCAAATCCACGGCGTCCAAAAAAGTCATAAGATGACCTATTACGCCTGTCGTGGTCCCAGTGTCACGTGCCAAGACTCAAGCACCCCAAGCTATCAGTGTCACGCCCGTAGTCTCCAGTCATGGAACAATTCATCGCCCTATCGTGACTCCAGGGAATCCAATCGTACACCCACCGCCCCCTACTATGCTCCCTAGCAAGAGTGAGACGAAGCCGCCTGCATCTGCCAATTCCGTCGAGGCCAATTCCGGCAAGGGTTTCAACTTTGACGAGCTCCGCATTTCAGATTGAGTGCAATATTAACACATAGGTCACAGAACAGAGTAGGAGGGAAGCAAAAGCAAGTTAAGTGTGATTGGCAGACTTTATGGTTTTGGCAGGGAAGTGTCGTTGCATAAGGTAGGTTGGATACGAAAGGTACCAAGACCTGTGGAAATGGTGGTATTTGGCCTTTGATGAAGAGGGAAGGGTCGGCATTTTCAAGATCGGGAGCAGCCCAGGTGAGAACAACATGATCATTCAGGATTATACAGGTAGGTGGTGTGAGCACATCGATTAGAGACCCTAAGATTGATGCACTGTGCAGGACATCAATCTCGCCGACGAAGGGAAAATTCAAAAACATGATACTCTTTGGTACTGGTGGACGAAATAAAGTCAGCCATGAGCTACATATATCCCGAAATTGAAGAACACGTTGAACATTACAGCAAGGACATCAAGAATACAGAACTTGTATTGGCGATAGCGTGTTATGCGCGTCTGGCCATTTCGAGGGTAATATGCGAATTCTGCAAAGCGGCAGTCTAATTCCGACCCCTTCCGCGGCCTCTGCCCCTTCCACGTCCACGATCTCCACCACGTCCACGCCCCCGCGCACGAGCTGCTTCTTCCTTCTTGCGGCCCTTCGGTTTGGGTGCATCATCAACGAGTAGCGTATCCAGTGGGAGGGCATCGGGAAGGACGAAATACCGGATAGTATTTCCACGAATGGATAGAGTGTCTAGATTTTGGGGATCCCGGTTGCGCATCGTCATTTTCACAGTTTTGAGATGGGTGTTCATCTGCATGTCCACGCCTGGCACACATCAGTAACTTGAGCTTAGTCATTTTTCAAAAAAACATACCAGTGATGGTGCCATGAACTACAGAACCGTTTTTAAGCTCGATTGTCACCGTCTCATTGTTCAATTTCATCAAAAATCTTGCAAGAAAAGGACGTTAGACGAATGTAACTGCGAGACATGAAAAGCAGTCCAGAGATACTCGAAACTCGACAAGAGTCCAACTAACCTCTGGGTGCCGCTGAGAATAGAGACCGCACCAGAATAACATACCTGACCAACTTCATCTTGAGTCTGAGCGAGTCGTTGTCGCTGTCTGCAGCATTGTGTCGGAATTGATGGATTGGGTCGGAGTTTCAATTATGGAATTCCGCCATGCTGTCATCACGTGATGAACGCGATGCCGTGTTTAGTGTTCCGCCGTCAGCCAGTTCTCAACAGCACGTCGCCGAACATAAGAACCAAATATCGACAATACACCTCCTAGCTGTTCTCAATGGCTTCGCACAGGATCAAGATTGCTGCTCGTCTTCGCCCTCCCCTTCCAGGGGAAATCACAGACCATGACATCGTTGTTCACCACTCTTCTGATGAATCTATGGACTCTGTTGACGGAAGCTATATATCGGTAGCCAACCCTCGGGATGCTTCACAAATCTTCAAGTTTACGTACGTGCTTGTGCACTTGGCTTTTAACCACATGGTCTCTCAAGAGAGACAAAACCAGATTTTCTAGCTGTTATGGCTATGATTCTACACAGGAGGAAATTTTCCTCAATGATGTAGAGCCATTGCTTGATCTCGTGTACAGCGGTGTTGTTAGTATTATAATTTCACTCCTTGAAAATACAACTTAAAAAACTCTACAAGACTGTGACTATATTTGCCTATGGTGTCACTTCTTCCGGAAAAACGCATACGATGCAAGGCACAAAAGCAGAACCTGGTATCATCCCTCGTACAGTACAGGTGCGTCTCGTCTTCCCATGATTTCCCTTACATTCTCACATGTTATAGGCTCTTTTCGACCGGCAGAGTCAATACTCACAGTATCAGCTCTCGTTCTCAATGTCCTATATGGAATTATACAAGGACGAGCCATACGACCTCCTCGTCGTTCGTGAGAATGTACCTATCTAGTTCCCTTGTTAGGGCGTCCTGCTTCATCTTTGTGTTTTGTTTTCTCTAGGCTCCCAAATTGCCTGTCCGTGAGGATGGTAATGGCATGGTCTTCGTTGCCAACCTCTCTTCATTATCTATTGGGTCAGTAACTGAATTCGAAGCTATCTATAAGTAAGTTCTTTCACGAATAATTGTCCTACTTTTACTGAATTTTGTGTACAGCCAAGCGACAAAAAATCGCTCAATAGGTGCTACCAATCTCAATCGTGCTTCCTCTCGTTCACACGCCATCCTGACAATTGAAATCACGATGGATGACCCATCTGAGCAGAAAAGTCGGCCATTCTCCTTTTCAAAAACTACCGCTCAACTTCTAAGCTAGCATTGACCGGGAAGATCAATCTCGTTGACCTGGCTGGATCGGAAAATAACAAGGTACTTGATCATAACACGTTACGACTAGGACTCACCCGCATTCTGTACAGCTTACTGGTAATGATCCTTCCCGAATGGCAGAATCGAAGGCCATAAACCAATCCCTCAGTGTACTCGGTCAAGTTGTGCATTCTCTCAATCAAAGCGCTGTTCGTTCGATTTTCCTGCATGTCACCCTTCCTAATTCTGACCGACACTAAATCATAGACCCGTATACCCTACCGTAATTCAAAGTTGACACGATTGCTTCAAGACGCCCTTGGAGGCTCCTCTGTGGGACTGCTTATCTGCAACTTAGCCCCTGGAACCAAGTTCCGCCAGGATACCCTGAATACCCTCAAGTATGTGGCATCCCTCGAAATCACATTATCTATCGATAATAACGGGGTTTGATAGCTTTGCAACGCGTACAAAGAATGTTGAAAACAAACCTATTGTCAATGAACGCGGTACGTGCAGGTAGATACATTTTGCTGATTTAGATACTCAGTGAGACTTTTATTAGATAACCGACAAGCACCTAAACCTCATTTTGCTGCCCCTCCCGCACCAAAACTTGCGCCAACAATCCTTCAAACAATCAACACAGCAGGGTCCTCTTCATCTATAAGCCCATCAATGAATGTTGCTGTCACGGCGGCTGGCAAAGCACGGGCCTCTCTTGGTCCCAATGCGAATGCAATTCGTTCCCGAGTGCCACGCATTTCCAATGTGGGTGTAAGTGGGACTGTCTATCAGAGATTTGCTCTTCCAGGAGGGCTTCCAGGAGGTGGAAGGAAATTATTAGAGGGCATTGACGAGAAACCTGTCGTAGGTGTATTCGGAGGATTGACAGAAAAAGAAATTGAAGAGAAGGCAAGTTTTTTGTTTCAATTTCGAACCGATCAGGCCGCCAGGCGTTTTCCAAGAGCCTGCTGGTCTTGACATCTATCTCCACATGGCGTTCATGCCAAGGGTGGTTGTGTCCTATTTTGGCGATATCTTGATGGTGAATTGTATGCCTTCATCGTTTCTTATGGTGTTTCCATTCTCCTGTCCATCATGGAGCATTGGGGCAACACGGAGGGCCGTACTCTAATACGCCCAAGCCTCGGTAAACCATGGCATCAACCAAAGATTATGATGGTTGCCGTACAGACACCTCGCTCGAGCCTTGACACAGGGAAACTTAGCAGCGTGTTTTTCGAAGGGTAATCATATTTCTGTCCTCGCTGAATATTTTGTTGTTTCATTTGGGCGTTTGACTAATGATTCCATCTATAGATTCTGAAAGTCGTGGAAATAGAAGTTGCGAAGCGCTTAGCAGCCGAAAGAGAGAAAGAGGAGGCTGGAAGGATCGCTAAAGAGAAAGAACAGATCATTCAGGCCCACCACGATCTGGCTGAGACGAGTGGATCGTTACCATCGGGTGTGCTCACGCCCTTGTTGAAGAAACACAAGGATCTAGATGATGAACTACGTACGAGATTGCACGAGCTGGAGCGGAAGCTGTGGGTTTTTGATATCTTCTTTGTTTCCTTACTCAGTATCCATCGATATTTTCTCATCGTTCACTTTCTTATTGGCAGGGAACAAAGCCATAAGGAAACCTCGCTTGTAGATGTACTCTCCCCTGTTTCCAAGAAAAAAACAGGGAGAGCATATGTCTCCCTTGCCCGCGCCTACTCCGAAAAGTTGGTTATTTTATTGTATCCTGATACTGAGCCGACCGATCATGAAACTTAGGGGTAAACTTGAAGATGCACTAGAACTATATCGTCGAGCAGAGGCGTATGTGCCAGATAATATCAAGCTTAAAGAGAGGTGGATACACTTTGTTATCCGAGTTTTTCTCCTGAAACTCCAGAGCGAACAACGGCATCTCTGACAAACAACTAGTTTTGTTTTTTTTCCCCAATCTGCTCTGCTGTCATTGTGATCTCATCATGCTGCGAATCACGTCTGTGCCCTCACTATAGTTGTTGCCTCGCTCTCTCTCTTGGTCTCGTCTTTTTTTACTTGACTGCCATTCCAACTCGTCAACTCGGCACTGACTGCCCCAATAGGATCATCGAGCTGGAATGGGCGGTGAAGAATAATAAGGACTTCATACCAACACCGAAACCTCCACGGAAGGAGAAGAAGGAGAAGAAGAAGAGGAATGTGGAAGACTGGATGGCTGAGAATATCACAGCAGGTTTGAATGGAGAAGAGAATGACTACGGTTTATCAGGTATGGAGATGCAGATGAACGAGAAGACAGGTTCTAGTTCTCAAAATACTCACCATCATAAACATGGAGATTCGTCGGCGACGGAGTTCGGTGTGGAGATTACCAATACTGCTTCTCATGGAGGTAGTGCGATCCATGCTACCGTATCTGGTTCAAGCCCGAGATCGTGCAAGCGCTTGTACACCGTTGTTGAGGACGAGAATGAGTATGATGATAATATAACAAGCGAGAATAGGACGTCGAAGAAAGTTAAGATTACGGGTCTAGAAGAACTCGATAGTTCGGTGAGTGAGGACGAGGTGGAGGTGGAAGTTTGGAAAGAGAAAATGTTGCCTATTACTCTGAAGGAAAGGGATATCGTTGCGTCTTCGTAGGCAATTATGACAACTTGACGAAAGACCGCCCCTGTGCGTTGCTGTTTAATTTAGATTGGCTAGAGTTTCCTGGGTTATAATTGCATGGCTTTCAACCCTCATCATCAAGAAAAGTTTTTTCATGATGTAACGTTGCCATAATCTGATTATTGAATTCCAGAAATGATTTAACGAATTTTCAAGAACACGGTGTTGGTTGGGTGATTGAGGTGATTTCAGTATATCAAATTTCTGTACAGTATGCCTTGACCCCAAAAACTACGACGACGACCACCAATCTCTTCTAATATCACCTCTGTAGTTGAGTTATAGGTGTTGACAATGTAGTCAGATCAACATCCTTGATTGATAGAAATTGCTTAGCATCGAGAAATCAAGAGAGATACAGGCGCTCAAGTTTCAGTGAGATTAAGACAGAGCAGGTTGATGTCCTTGCAATTCTTTGCAACGCACGCAGGCATATATGCGCTGTATGTTATATCTGATATAAATTTTTTGGTCACAGAATTTGGCCATATGGCTGAGATATCATTGAAATCGAGGTTTACCATCCGCAGTCATTACAAGACAATACAATTAACTCAGTGATAACAAATACAATCTGACTGAGTTTTGACAATGTATGGGTTATGAAAGGTGTTTAGACATCTAAAAATCAACTTGGGAGATGCTACAGGTTATGACAGAGTATGGGTCATTACAGAGTCAACTATAGTGTAGTGAACTATGTCTTTGTAACAATGTCTTCCCGCTACGGTCTAGACAGCGTTAAGGGAAGATATTTCCAACGTGCGCTGCGCCACAAATGGCATTTTCATCGGATCCTGAGGGTCAACAACCTAGTTTAATTTGAACACTTTTCGAGGCTAGATTATTTCAGATCGAGCCGTTATTGGGTCCCTGTGGCATCTGCATAAAACAACGGATGAGACGCGATGTAGAGACGGCGAAGATGAAACTGCTGTTGAATGTGGGAAAGAAAATTGCGTGGATATGCGGACAGTTGTTGTGGTATGATAATCACAAAGACAATTATGTCACCCTCATTTATAATCGGTCAAGTGTGATGCAAATATAAACTAGGTATCAATCATCTTAATCATAACGTAACACGAGTAACGCGCTACCAGGGCGCTGCCAGGGCAGTGCACTTACCAAGACTCGCCCAAATCAGTATGTCCTTGTCCTTCTGACCGTGACATATCAAGTGGTCATTCGGGAGATAAATTCATAAATTCCCACAGGAGCCAGAGTTCTGATCAAGTTGTGCGAAGCATACCTCTCTTATTGGCTAGCACTCAGCCATCCAACGGACTTGAATTCTGGTTCACATCGACGCCACCACCCCAGTTGAGATCCCCGGAATTATGTCGACAACTTCTGCGCTTGCGTTTCATCCACCTTTATCACCGATAGAACAACAAGTCAAGACGCACGCCATTCTATCGTCGATTGGCTTCCTGGTGTTATTGCCTATTGGCGCACTGACTGCTAGATACTCACGTACCTTCACAACCAAGTGAGTTCAATTTCTGATATCACAAAGCACCGTAAGAATGTCCAGGTCCTTATAGGGACGAGATCTTCAGTGTCAAGGCTTACTCCGCCATTGCACTGTTAAATCTGTGGCGCTTGCCCAGTGCTACCTGTCTTGGAAGATGACTGCTGTGAATAGCATTATGACTTTTCTATCTTCAGGTGGTTTCTACCCCACTGGATAATCCAATTTGTTGTTGCAGGACCTATCATCTTTGCTGGATGGGCCTTAGGTTACAGGAGTGCAGAGGAACTCCAGACTGTGCCACCGACTCATTTTTTTGATACCCACCTCAAATGTGGGTTGGCCCTTCTCATACTCTATCTCATACAACTCGTCCTCGGTGCTTCTGCTCATTTCTTCAAATTTCGACAACAACTACATGGACATCGTGCTCCCCACAATTACATTCACGCTGTTGTCGGAATCGCTATCTTCATTCTAGCAGCATATCAGGCACGTTACTTTTTTTTGCAGTTGAACACTTTTGTTGTGGTCGCCCAAATTATGTGAATGGTCATAGGATGTCTGGGCACGTGTTAGCCATGTGCTCAAGCTTGAAGCTTGAAGCTTGAATGCTTAATCGCCGACATCTTGTCAAACCAGTCTTTCTATGATTGATTTGCTGATCCCGTACATGTTTTAACAGATGCACTATGGCCTCTACACAGAGTGGCCAATAAGAACTGGAGGATTACACACCGTTCCTTCTACTGCAAAGCATGCATGGATTGCACTTATAGTGGCATGTGAACTTCTCAGCTCATCAACTTGTTCGATGCTTATGAACGGCGTCGGCCATAGGTTTTCTGGGTATTGTATGCTGTGGGCCTCGGCCTGTTGCCTAGACAATTGCAACAGGAAAGTCAATACAGAGCGTCCATCAACTCAGAACCGGACCATACCAATGGAGATGATATTAACAAATCGGCATAATATCACGTTTTAAAATGACGACAGATGGTGGCTTGGTCACTATATAGATCAGCGGAGAGAAGAGCATGAGATATTGATACACTTGTTGCACATTTTTAGCTACAACGATTCATGCACTACTGAATAAAGCAAAGGACGAAAAAATCTATGGTAACATATCAATTTGGTAGAGATGAATAGATACATGTCAATGAATGAAATCACCGAAGGAGATAAATAGTTCTAGATATCCTGGAGCTTGGGTCGGCAGATTATGTTCCAAGAAACCTCATCGGCAACGGCCGTTGCTTTCATGAAACCGGAGACATCTAATGAGACTATGCAGGATTCTGGCGGGCCGTGTAGCTATCACCACTAGGATAATGATGTACTTCATCGGTCCATTGAGCAGCAGATCCTGCAGAGGACGGACTGGTTGTTCCCACTGGATCGTAAGCCATCACGTACTGCTGATATTGCTCCTGCCTGTAGCTGAGATCGACGGTAGAGTCAATAGGGCTGATCAGACTCGGATGACGAGGGGAGAGCGATTGGCTACTTCGGTGATATGGGGATGACGAGACCATTCTATGATCGAAGGGGGGCTGAGCGTACGCCAAGGGAACAGTGGAGATCGCTGGTCCCAGAGGAACAAGAGGTGAATTCAAGCCAAGGAACTCTGGGAAAGGTCTGTCAAAGAAAAGTGCCCCGACCAAAAGAGAACTAGAGTTCCGTGTGGGATAGATGATCATGCCTGCACCTAGAAGGGAAGGATTTCCCCATGGTGCAATGGCGACCTTCGAAAGAAGCTGAATCATCCGGGTTGACCTGAAGGGGACCTGAAACTCACCGTCTCATTCTCAAACAGAATTCGAGATAAATTGCGGAACATAAGCTCGTTGGCTGAACTATGTCCACTATCGCGTATGTATCGGTTCGCGACAAAGGTACACATTGGGACGGTATATTGTTGAACGTAGGAGAGAACTTCGTTCAAAACCCGTCTTTCATGTACCACACGGGCAATGAATTGAGAGGGCCAGCTGCGCACTCTACTACACCATGGTCAATTTAATATTACATGCGGGATGAAGATTTTTTTTTCGCACCTATCTCCCTCGATCTCAAGCGCGGTAACCCATATTTCCTGACTTCCAGCCCTGTCGGATGATCGAGTGCCGCTCACAATGATACCTCCTCGCCATGAAACAACAGGCAGTGTTTGTTGATTCTGCGTCTGATCAACAAGAGAGGGCACGACTGAGTGAGATGTGGGTACACGGTAAACCATCTTGAGGTTGTCGCGGAAATCTTATGACTGGCTTGCCTTTAACTATTCGGGTTCAAGTGCGGAAAATATAAAAATGATCAAAATGCCACCTAACCAGCTGCATTGGCCAAAATGCCGACGCCATCACCAGAAGTATTATTTCCTCAAGATCACCTATCTAAGCTTCAATGGGATAGTTTAACAGGTCACAAATCAAGAAACCGAGAATTCTGGCAACATGGTAACAGACCCACCGGTAGATATGGCGATGCAAGGTAGTTTCTCAGTCATTGTAGATCTCACATTCCTGTCAAGGTGGTGTTGTGATATAAACAGTCACATATTACAACGGACATGAATGGATTGCACTTGTTCCATCTGGAATAACAATTAAGAGCATTCTTAAAACCGTAGACGATTCACAGAGGGACCTGTGTCTGGTGATAGAAAGACCTAATGCAACCACGTGATGGATTCATTTACAGCGATGATAGATGATCAGGGGCGAAGGTAGAAGCGATTCTCGCGATAGGTATCGAAGTACTTTATAACACCGGACGGATGCTGGTGAAGAAAGGTTGGTGAGCCAATATTCTCGTTTTTGGTTGTTTACCGGTGTAAGAACCGGTGAACCTCTATCCGTATGCAGGGACAATTGACCCAGGATATCGGAACAAGAACAAAGTGAAATATCCCAGCCATATCAAATCCATATTAAATCTCAAGTCCATTTTGGAAATTCTTGGGTTCAGAAATGAGTTTATAAATTTGTTCGAAACGAGAGTACACGGCATTTCAATGCAAAGAGTATCCTCACCATTTTGAACGATTTCTCGTCGAAAAACTTTGGCCAACATCTAAAAAAGACATGATATCGGACATCGAAATAGATTGTGAGACAAAGCGGGATGAAAATTCTCTCAATGTCTTCTATTACCACCAACAAAAAAGGCCAACAACCTTAGACAAGGTAGATGATTTTGCCCGAAATATCTTACTCAGCTTCTCGATACACGATTCACAAAGAAGCTGCTGAGAGAAATCCCCCCAAAAAAGCCATCTATTTTTTCCATACTCCACTCTGCTTTTGAGATTACCATCACAAGGGTAATTCAATGTAGATTTCCGGTCAACCACCTACCCGAGTGCCATTCTGATCTGTGCATTGATACCAGACGCTGCACTCGGGGGTCAAACCCGTCGGCTCATCACCGGCATCCCTTAGTAACAAAGCAATGACACCATGTGGTGGAATATCATGTGCAGTGAAACTTCTGACAGCCGTTCCATTGTCTGTGTGAGTCCACAGATCCTGGGAAGTTACAACAGATTCATCAGCCCGATTTCTCAGGCGACTCTTTTACTCACTCGAACTGAGTATTGACGACCTGCGTTAATCCAGGGCGATTCCGTAAGGTTGAAAGTCATGGTAGCAGTTTCATCTAAGGTGTTCAGCTGGCGATGTGAGTTGAGAAGCGTATCAAAGCTTAATCTATGGACCCACTAGCATGATGACAACTCCATCCTTGTTTGGTCCACTCCAATATTGCGCAGGATGGGTACTGTTGCTAGTCCAATCAGGCTGAAAGAATCATCAGGAGCAGAGGTCACAATCCTTGATGGTGAGACTAACATTGACACCCCATCTGAATGGCGATATACTCTTGCCAACTACAGGATCCTGGTTAATTTCGAGGATTTCTTTGTTTTTCAAAATGCTCAGAACATCGGATGTGACTGCAGACAGCTGACAGTCTGTTGATCAAGCTTATTCAGGGATTCTGTGACCGGGACACTCACGTTTGTACCGATCTATTGATAGGAACGGTATTTTGTCAAAGAACGATATAGATGAATTGCAAGATGACTCTCACCAGCAACGGCGATTTCATCAACGCCCAGGCTGTGAAATGAGATTTGGCTTCTTCATAAGTCAAGCCACTGTTTCCACTGAAGGTTCGTTATTAAAATACTACTGAGTTTGGGTGTTCTTTTAACGCACAGTTGCAACTAAGAAGGTGAAGGTTCTGTCAAATAAGGTAGGTTCAAAGGAAGGGGGGAAAGACTTACCATGTCCAAATCGTTTCTACCGTAAAAGTCGGTGGCTTGGGTAATGAAAGAATTACTGATAAAAATGAAAACCAACCTTCTTAGCCGATCATTGACAGAAACTGCTCACAAGTTGATAATGAAAGTCAAGGACTCCCATTGCGGAGCGATATCTCCCGTAATCTAAAAGTTGTGAGTCTTGGAGGGGAAAGTTGGAACGTTTTTTAATACCCTCCAGCTCTGTCCAAGTTCGGCGCCCCAACTGATTTTTTTTACCATGAATGAGCTTGCGTTGTCATTGCCAATTTGTATTTCGTTGCGACTTACAGCCAGACTTGACTCTGGGCGACAAAGAACATTTAGAATTCGAAATTTTCCAAAGAATGATTATAAGGAGAGCTGACGTACCCAACCCCATTCGCAGAGAGAGAACACGATAGGAAGTTTCCTTGTTTCTTTGGCGACTTGCTTGATGGCATCTGCCATTCGCTGGTATTTCCCAACGATTCCAGTACGGGTAATACGATCGTAAGGAACTGGAATTATTTTCCATACATGAGTGCTATTGAGTATTTTCATAAAGCTTATTAGACTCACTAGCACAGTTATCATATTTCAAATAATCAAATCCCCAGTCGGAAAAGGTGCGGAGATCACGAAGCTCATTTCCCCACGAACCCGGGTAACCACCGCAAGTAAACCATCCAGAATCACCGTACTAGGTTCCATCAGGTCTATCCATAATCACTATGAATGTGAGCTTACAATTCCAGTCTTACTGCATGTAGGGATGGAAATGAGTCGTGCTTTGAGAGCACCTATGGAACAAACTTACAATCCAAGTGCATGGACTTGTTTGGTAAGCTTCTTCATTCCATTCTTAAATCGAACATGATCTTGGGAATGCAAGAGTTTATCATGGGCACGAGGACGGTGATCAAGAAATGACTTACCTTCCACAATATCACCATCAGCAGTTCTGTTTTTCTCCGCATAACAGTCATCTATGTTTACATAATTGTATCCGGCATCCTGAGTGGGAAGCATAGGCAATGATAGATCAAGGTGAATCAATCACATACTTGGAGACCGAGGGACTGCATTAGGTGAGCAGTTTCGAGGATCAGGTCTTCGTCAATATTACACTAAATATAGAGAGTGAGGCCGTTGTAACGATGTTAAGCATGATCTGTACTTGGAAGGCGTTCCAGGCTTCATTTTATCATGGGAGTGCACGATAAGAATCATATAGAATAATGTTCAGAGGGAGTGTAAAATTCTTACTGTTGTACCCAAGAACTGGCAAAAAAAAGTGAGGTCATCCACGGGATAGAAAAGCTGAAGGAAGTTTACTGGGAAGTTTTGCAATTCCATTGTTCAAAGCCCATGTAGGTCTGGTAGAAGCGAGAAATGTCAAAGCAGCACATGCGACTGTCCAATAGGTGGTGACCATCTTTGGTCCTCACAAGGCCAGAAACCGACAAGAAGTGTTATTTCTCGCCCTTTTAAGTGCTGGATCTGCCAAGACAGCCAATTTTGTGTCTGGTACTAGCTTATTTCTGGCTGATCATGAGACGGGACATGTGATTGAAAATCCGCCGAACTTATACCGTCTAAATCTCGTGGACCCCATTTTTCAAAAGTCTTGTTTGTTTTGGATCAACTATTTATTACACGGTACTTGATCGCAGTCCGTAGCAGAAGTTTTGTTTTTTTGGTGACTGATAGATTTGCTTATCAATGTTGGCTTAGAGTCAGGTTTGGTGTCTTGACGAAGGTCCAAATATCACGGACCGTTAAAGTAAAGATCAAGCGAAAATCTATATAAATATATGCACAAGGAGCATTTGAAAAGTCCCACTTAACTTCTCCTGGCCCTCGCTAATATGGCGCTTATAAGACCATGTACATCATTGTTTTGCAGATAGGTATCTATAAGTTCTCTGAAATCATCACCTTCAACAGCAGGGCCCAAAAGGTCAACAGTGGCTAGTTGTCGTGTATCAGGAAGGAAGACAAGTTTAATGGTGAGGAGATTTTCTTTCGCAGGTTGGATTGTGGATGAAAGGTTGTATGTCAAGTGAAGTTCATTTTGGGACGGACAGCTTGACGACGAGAGACCTTGCATCGTTCGATGGAACGCGAGCGAAGCTATGAACCTAGGGAAAGCAACCTCAATTCGGAAATTACATGACGGACTGAACAGCTAGCAGACACACCAGTCATAAAGTGATGCTATTCGCGGGTCGTCCTTTCCCATATTGGCATTTTTGGCCAACTTTTCGGCCTCTGCTCGTTCGGCCCGTAATGTCTCCAACTCAAGGTTCTCTTGTTTGAGCTCATTTTTCGAACTCTGGACTCTTCCCCTGACTACCTCAATCTGATCACTCAGATCCTGCATCTCTTTGTCTTGGTCGCTGAGCTTTTGAAGTGCAGCATCAGTGGTCATTCTGGGATGCGGATGAGCTTGGCGAAGGCGGCTTAGAGCAAGACGTGCATCGATAATTTGCTGCATACAGTTGGTAACTTTGTCGACTGCAGCCTTTGTTTGATTGTAGTCCTCTTGAACGAGAGGTACGAGGGTGCGGACGTTCTGATACGTTGCGGCTAAAGAGGTTTTGGCGGCTTTAAGTTTGGCTTTCCTATCTTCGTTGATTGCGTTGAGTTCTTGAACGTCCTCTGCACTGACAATGGGGGCATCATCAATGTCACTAACAATTGATTTCACATAACGATCCTTGGTGTTTTGCTCGAGATATTGGTATTTGAGCTTTCGAAGAAATTGCTATCAATCAAGGGGCGTGTCAATGGAAGAAGTCAAGTTTGGTTCTCCATACAGACCGTCTGAGCAGCGAGATTTGCAGATATGATTGCTGGATCCCTATTCTCATTATCATCGAAGTCAATACCACATTCTTCAGGATCAAGTTTAGCGAATTCCGCCGGATTTTGAATGAGGCGGAGTTTGGACGACAATTGCTCGAAGCGCTGCTTTATAGAATTTGTAGTTTGAACAAGGCGCTCCTGTTCCTGTTGAAGTTCTAACGAGGGTCTGCTCATGTCATGAAATCACCAAGAGAATTTGAACCCAACAAACATACAATTGGTCATGTGATGCTCAGTACTACAACAGGATACAAAGATTTCTGATCATTCTGAATACAACCGAAAGGGTTTATTTGATGGACAACTTTTCATGCATTCCAAGCGATGTCATGACCGGACGCACTCTACCAAGCGCGGTGGCCACCATCAACGATGATACTGCCAAAAGATTTTGAGTCAGTCAGACAGGAGCATATGAATAAACTTACTCGCTGCCAGTGCAAAACGTTGATGCATCACTAGCCAGCCAAACGGTCACGCCTCTCAGCTCGTCAGGTCTTCCAATCCGTCCAAGCGGGTTCTGTCCTGACCATTCTTTCATCAACTCGGGCCTAGGATCCAAGAAATCTTTCGTCATCCTATGTGACCCATAAACGAGACAAGTTAACAACTTCAGATGACAGGGTAAAATGCAAACGCGCACTGGGTGTATATATACCCTGGACTGATTGAATTAACACGGATTCTTTGCGGTCCAAGTTCGCAAGCCATTGAACGAGCCATCTGTATGACTGCAGATTTACTTGTATTGTAGGCAACCCAGTGTTGTCCAAAATTAGTTATGCTACCACTCATACTGGCTGTCAAGATAATGCTTCCTGAAATGCCAAGTTTCTCCATTTGACGCCCTGCAGCCTGAGCAGTGAAGAATACGCCGTCGACATTAACATCCATTAGCTACAGAGACGTGCCGGTCACCCCGATATTAGCTCAAGGAAGATTGAGATCCAGCGGACCTTGCGAAATTCCTCTGCAGGGTACTCCAAACATTCTGCTCCTCTCAAAATTCCAGCATTTGCAATACAAATGTCCAACCTCCCTTCCTTCTTGACAATATCCCCCGCTATGGTCCACATTTGTTGCTGATTTGTGACATCTCCACTGGCATACTCTAATCGTCCTTTATTGCTCACACCTGGAATTATATCGGGCAAGGTTACGACATAAGCTTGGACTTCAAGCCATTTGGCATCTGGAGCGGCGGGTAAATCGATGCAATAAACCGTTGCGCCTGCTTCGGCTAGAGCCAAAGCCATCTCAAGGCCTATTCCACGTTGAGCTCCGGTAACAAGGGCTACACGATCAACGAGAAGAAAGGAAGAGAGAACGGTACGTGCAGGTGATGAACCGGCTAGTGCAGCAGCGACTCCAACGGTGGCCATCGAGATAGCTGAGGGCTATCCAATGAATGGCTTGGACTGGGGTCATGTAGAAGGAGCAAGAGCGTATTATAGATTCTTGGGGTGTGAGAATCGTGGAATGAAACTTTCCTTTCAGAGATGTCCCTCAAAGACAAACTTCTAGAATACGTTTATTTCTATAAGAGTGATAAGAATAAGTGCGGACTAATCAGATCTTCAGGAAATTGCTTGATCAAGGAATTCCTAACCCACTGACCTAAATGCGATTATGAAGTCGGTGGATGAACCATAGCCTCGTCTGCAGCAGACTCAATCGCCTTTGCTCTTGAGAGCTCTAACAACTGGGCTCCCTGAAGGCCACCCGGTGGCAACTTGCCAAGAACTCCACGTTTCTCCGATTTAGTAAGATGGACGTTTCGTGCAACGTAAGGTTTCAGCTGAGAAAAGTCATCCAAATCCATGATTATTAGAATCTCCGTCCAGGAAACATGACAGAACTTGCCGGTGTTGACAAAATCTCAGAAAGAGATGGTGCTACAAACACACGAACTTTCTCATCTACAAGGCGGTACTTTGCTTTGCCGCCGATAACATGTTTACCAGGTGCACCTGTCCGGTGACCTCCTGGTAGAAATGCCTGGCGCGTACCTGCGCTTCAGGTTAATTTCACAACCAATGAAAGCAGGCCAGAGCTGATCACACCCTTGTAGTAGTCCTTGTTGCCCCTCTTGGGAGTCAATGGTTTCCGTGAAGCTTTTGAGCAGCGCACGAGAGTAGCGAACATGACAGCGATTGTGCAAATAAATATAGCGCTGCCTCCCAGGCAGATTCGTTCCCACGGGGAAATCCAGTAGTACGATTCCGATCAACCCATGGGGAAGAAAAACTCTTCGGGTGGAGGAGGATCTTCTCATAAACGCGGTCGAGGCAGAGGTCGTGGAACATCGAGCAAAGGTCGCTTCAGGGATTTGTCTACGACCATTCCGTCTGAGGATCGACCGGAAAGTGCTGTCGACGGTGTGGAGAAGGTGGCAGAGTCTAGGGATGAGATAGATATATCATCGTCTGACTCTGGTACGCCTCCGACTTTGGCTCATTTTGGCTTGTCTGATATACAGATTGGTAGACAGGGTTTCACAGATTCGAATAGAGGTTCCCGTAGCGATGTGGGTAAGTACATACTACTCTTACACTTGTCCAGGAAACGACTTCGGATTAGGACTTCAATCATTGTGACCCGCGTCGCTGCTCCGGTAAAAAGCTTGCTCGCCTTGGTCTCATCAAGGAACTCAAAGTTGGGTCTCGATTTCGAGGCATCGTAGTCTCGTAAGCATTCCTCTTCTGTTCGTGCTCCTTTCACATATATCTCATCGCCCCTCTTCCTTCGCTTTCTGATTTTTCACACTCTGTTAGTCCACAAGGGACACGAGTGATCTCTCCCTCTGACCGTGAACTTATCTTAAATTGTGGCGTCGCTGTAGTGGAGTGTTCCTGGGCTCGCCTTGACGATGTTCCATTTGGCAAAATCTCGAGTCCACATGAACGGCTGTGTAAGTCTTGACCTCAATTTATGATCTTTTTCGTCTGAGATGAGGGCAGTGCCCTACTTGATGGCTACAAACCCTACCAACTACGGCAGGCCTTGGAGATTAAATTGTGTCGAAGCCCTTGCAGCCGCATTTTATATCACAGGGTTTGACGCTTATGCTGAAAGGCTACTTGGTGGTTTTGGCTGGGGCACATCGTTTTGGAAAGTCAACCAGTATGTCTCAATTTTGCTTCAAGGAAGCTCATACAAGCTCAACTGGTCCTAAGAATCTACCTCGAACGATACAAGACGTGCACCACTTCCGACGATGTCAAAGTTGCACAGGAAACTATCATCAGTGAATTAGAGCAGGCATACGAGGATGCGCGGAAAACTGGTATGCGGACACATCTGATAATTTCCATCCATCATAATTCATCTCACCTTTCAGAGACACTTGATAATCCAGGAGAGGATCTTCTTTTTGTGAATCCCAATCACCGACAGGTTGAGTCAGATGAGGACGAACAAGTCCCAGAACAGACGGATGTCACAATGTATTGACAACCTCCTGGCAAAAATCCACGCTTGCTCAACGACAAGTGTTCACTGATACGCGGTTGAAAATTGGACCAGCCTCGTAACCCCATACACTACATGGCAGTTTAAACTTTGGGTGCTAATCTAAGCGTACCCATGGTGACTTGACTTTTTCGGCTCGTGTAATCATCGACTCCAGGGACACAAGCCCCCTTTCAGAGCTCATTTCATCTCACTCAGGAATCGGTTTCTTGCTTATAAATTTTGCTCCCTATGTGGTTAAAGGAAGCATATAAAAGTGCACTCGCTGTCCTAAGGTACATGTTGGACCTCTAGTCCCGGTCAATCGTCAACATTAAACCTCGTGCAACGTCGATGATAGATGCAGATTCACTTGCGCGATGAATGAATCTTGACATATCTTAATTTGGGTTTGTCACAGATGGATCATGAAAATCTGTTGGCGTTGTGGCAGATTTAGATGTTGCTCCAGTACCCAATGGCAAATTACTCGGCCAGAGATATCTCAAGCGTATCAATTGAAATGAAAAAAAACGAAGCGGCCGAGATTATGCAGCTCTTCTTAGTAATAGCAGGAGCCTTGTTAGGCAACACGAAGTACCTCAATACTTCATCGGCGTGAGTAATGATATGATAGCGCCTAGTCGAATTAGAGTGCATCTGCACATAAACAAGCACAAGAAAAGTTCCTCCAGAAGAATATTTCAAGTCCATCGTGTCCAGTATATATAGAATATCTAAATTCTTTCTAAATATGCATTCGATACCTCCGCTATCGTCAGCCTCGATGCACAACCCAACATTTATACTATCACCACAAGCAGTTAGCAGAGTCATGACGTCACCTTACTGCAAATGGAAAGCACAGTTCAGTATGACGGTGAACAGAGGCGTCATTAAGTGAGGCTGACATGAACGTCATCTTAGAAAGAATACCAGAGTCAGTCCAAGTCAGAAATCATGATAGGGGACTGGGTCCTATATAAACCACCTCTGTTTCCGGTTTTTAACCTCATCCACTTCTCTTCCAAACATCGTCAATAATCTCAATCTATAACTCAATTATGTCTTCTAATACCAACTCTTCCGTTCAGAATACGGCTTCCGGCAACCCTTCGTACGCCTCTTTTCTGATCCTTGACAGTTCAGCTAACGTCGTTGCGTTTCCAGTAAGGCCTCTGGTCAATTCCACTCCGCAAAAGGTGCAGCCGTAGAGACTACTGGTAACATGATGGGTGTGGATTCGTGGAAACAATCTGGAAAGGAAGAGCACGCAGCTGGCGAAGCCGAAATCAGTGCTGCTAAGGCTAAAGGTCACGCTGAGGGTACCTTTGATCGTCTCGCTGGAAAGAAAGACTCCATTGTCGGGGCCGTCACCGGAGACAGGGGACAAGAAGCTTCTGGTATGTGTCTCTCATCATTGATTGGAATCTTGACATGAACCGCTGTCAGGCAATCTTCGTCAAGACAAGGGACAGACCAAACAAGAGATCAATAAATAAGCTTCTGGTCATACCCATCGTCTGTGTAGTTTTATAGGGATTGTATATGGACCATTAATTTATACGAGTTTCATGATTTCCGACTTTTTGGACTGTCGAACGAACGGGTGGATTGAGTGATACACATAGTGATCCCATCTATTGGATATATGATTTCTACTCCTCTTCATCTTCGTCTCCAGACACTTCGGCGTTTTCTTGCCCGGCTCTGGCCATAAGTTGGGCCAAATCTTGCTCATCTGTCTCTGAGACTGCTTTTGGCTGGAGATACGATAAGATAAGAGCTCGAGCAGTTTTCAGGTAAACATACCTTCATCTTCACGACCATCGATCCACCTCGATTTTCAATAGTACTTTGAATCGATTCTATTGCTCGTTCCAGGCGCTCGACAGCAACATACTAGGGTAGCATGAGAAATTCAAGCATTAAAGTTTTCAACAATGACATACTTTATCCGTCGCATTTGTGCTCAAAATGTAAAGGGGAGGAGCAACAAGTTTCGCCTTAATGGGAACGGCTTCACTGCTTTGCTTCTCACCAGCCCTCAGCGCCTGCCTGATGGCATCGATACCCTGAGGCGTATAACATGTTAGTTCGACATCAGCACGAAGTTTGATCGGTTGAGGCGTTAAACGACGGGCGATGGTAGCAGTCAAGAGGGAGAGGGTACTAGGTGCGATTGGCTCTGGTAACGACGACCACACGCTGTCAGCTTCACTATAAATCAGAAATAAAATACCATGTTAGATTAGGTATGTTCAAATGCCAATACGTACGTCAAGGAAAGTTTAAAAGCATCGTACGGGTGCCTGTATTTCTTCCCGATCGGCCAAGCAATGCTCTCATAGAGCTTTTCCAATTTCTCCTCCTCGTTCACACTTCCCAGTCCTCCAACACCCGCATCAACATCTATACCCACAAAACCATCTTCATCTTGTGCTTGATGTCTCGCTTTCCTCATCGCCTTCTTCGATTCCTGTGCTTGAGGGCTAGGATCAGATATACTGACGGACTCGCCGTTAGGATCCAATGAGGGCACTTTTGAAGCAACATGACGGAGGATGGAGGCAACTGTTTTTGATTTCATGTATCGCTCTTCACATTTGACAATATCTTCCGGAGAAACACGACGCTTTGAAAGATCGATGTAACCTTTTTCCTTGTCCACTCGAAGAACAACGACTACTTCATTCCGACCGACACGGATAAGTTTTTGAACTGATCGGATACGACGACGGGAGAGCTCTGAGAGAAGGATCATCCCCTCTGTGTTGTCATATTCTAACTAAATGGTGTTGAGTCAGTTTTCCTGCTTCTCACCTGGCCCCATCCAGTTTGTGTGAGAACGTACTAGTTTGACATAGGCACCCATTTCTGCAATTTGGCGGACCTGAACCATGACAAGCTCGTCAACTTCAGGGTATTTCTGCTCGTAGTACCGCATTGTCTTGTTGTTGAAGGTAAGGGTTAAAGATCATCTTTTTTTTATCAATTAAGGATGACCCTAACCCTAAAGAGTACAGAATCAATTATATGCTTCGTGTGCTTCTTCTCCAACGACTGTACCCTTGGTTCCTCAGCTGCTCTCTGTACTGTGGCAGAAAGAAGATATCTAACATTGAGTATAACTCATATAGGAAATAACCGTGTCCGTAAGTCCATGGAAACGAGGAGCAGTGGTTCGCCCTATTTCCAGATCCAAAACAGGAGCGACATCAATTGTTACATGAACTACATTAGGTGTGTGTGAGTGAATTGAAGATTGTTGAGTTCTTAGACAGCATCATCATCGTTCGTCATCATCATCGTCATCCGTGTCATATGAGACGCTATAGACACATATTCCTAACGTCTTTTTTCTATCTTCATTTTCGATTGGGAACTCACTGTAAAGCATAAAAATCAGACCAAAATTGTTGCACAAGAACTCTTCATAAATACCCACTCCGCTTCCAAAGCCTTCAATGTGCAATGACACTGTCGGACCACCTCTCAAAATATCTCCTATGCGAGGCTTCCTAATGGCCTTGCGTACTGCTTTTTCTAAACCGCGTGTTCCGCAAACTAGGTCAATTTCCATCGTCAGTACGCGTACCCGAATTCAGGCCGTATATTACGTACCATTGACTGACATAGAATCCCGGGCCACAGCTACTTCCTCTGTCAATAACTTTTCGAGATCAGCACGTTCGCGATGAATCTGAACTACAGGTGATTTGAAAATATTTTGAGTTGTTGGAGAAGCACTACCATCGCCTCGACTATCTGTCCCACTGTCACCTCCCTCTACATTACCACTTCCTTTCAAATTATCCGCAAATTTCTCGTCAAATTCGGAGTGGGTATCCTCCTTGAGAGCTTCTGGGTTTCCTCCTTCTTCAGACGAAGACAGACTTCTATCACGACCTCTGGAGGAGCCGGTTATGAATAAGTGGATATTGAGGGTGATATCCTCAGGAATGGTATCAAGTGCAGACGTAAGTGAGGATTGTATCCAAGAGATGTATTCTGTATTCAAGAAGCGACCTATCAGTGACGGCCACAAAAAATTGTCGCCATTCAACATACCTACATGACGAATCATCCAGACAAATGTAAGTCTTCGGCAGGCAGGTCCATTTTTTTTCGTTCGTCTGGAATTCACGATTAAAGCTGACGAAAATTACAGGTTGTTAGGATTGCTTACTGAATCATATGCAGAAAGAGGGGGAATGTGAATGAAATACCAGACCCTCCTGCAACTAACACAACCGAATCGTAGCCCATTAAGACGGGTGGAGAGCTATATGGCCCGTCAAACAACACTTTAAACTCTTTCCCTGTTTCAACGAAAGAACGCAAACGTCTGGTGGTCCCCGTTCGAACACGGATGAAAAATTTGAGTTCCCCTTGAGCAGATTGCCTGTCATCACCTGGAGCATAATTGTCGGTACAGTCAGGGATGGTAGCGATCGTAAAAGGATGAGCTTCAAATGGCGATAAGGATATGCCAGGGAAGGAGAGATAGACACTCTGTCCCGGGCGCCAATGGAAGAAACGAGGTGTAGGGGCTGTTAGGACGACAACGTCGTTAGAGAGGAGTTCTAATCTTGGCTTTGTCGCTTGGAACCCGTGCTCCTTCAATTCTGCTGATGTGGAAGCAGTTGTCTTCGTGAAGAGAGATAAGACGACACGAAGAATACGGAGAACACGGTCTAAGCCCCAAAGGAGAATGGCAGGCCAAACGAATCGACCAAACCTGTATACAACCGGCAGTAAGCATTTTTTTTCCTGTGCTATGGCGAACGTATAGCTTGCTTACTTGAGGCTGGCAGCATGGAAGTAGGCAGAGAGAACGCATATGACTGCCAAAACAAGATGAACGATCAGGAAGAACTCATACGACTTGTCTCTGATAGGTCGGATAGAAACGACGGAGAGGATGGTAAGAGCTACGCCGGCCAGAATCCCAGCTTGAATTGCCGGTACGTGTATGTTGACTGCACCTGCAAGCCTAGAAGAGAAGACGACTACCTCAATGTCAAACTCTTTTCCGAAATAACATCCGTACTCACCCTATATGTATCTGTTAATGTAGACCATTTCAGTAGATGTTCCGCAAGTGATGGTAGAAAACGCACCCTTCCTCCCGCGTGGAGCCATATCAGGACTACAACTACCCGGGAAACCATCGAATGAAGGTACAAAAGCTTACGTTCCGAATCATCAGTCCCACTTTTCAATTCAACAGAAAGTAGGCGACTTACCTTATCGAAGCCTACCCCTGTTAAATCTGATTGGTATTCGTGAGTATCTTGGCTCTGTGTACAGGGTGCGCAAAAGAACTCACATGAGATGATGTTGTTCTTCATTCCCAATGCCGCAATAAGGGGAAGCTGTATTGAGGCAATATTTCCGGCAATATTTGCATAATAAGTGGGATCAAACTTGAGGCCCACGGTCGAGGTTGCTGAACGGCTGAGTGAGAAACTTATACAGCCAAATATAAGAGCGCACTCACTGTTAATCAAAGCCCACGCGAAACAGATAGAGATATAAATAGCAGTAAATACGACTTCCGCAAGATTCAAGGTGTACGATCGTCCGATGGATATTGTCCAACGGAAAGATATCGCCCTGAATGTATCTGCTAAAGCATGCGGTAAACGTAAGATGCTGATCGAACCGCGCATCAGATTGGGCTGGTTTTGAGCTTCTGGACCCCGCGAAGCTCGGCTGAGGCGTCGGCGGTTGCGTTTATCATGGTAATAGCCAAGTCCAAGTCCAGCAATGTTCAATAGAGTTATAAGGAAGATGAGGGAAGCGAGGAAGTACCACACTTGGAGAGGATATTTGTTGGCATGAGCGACGCGAATGTCACGATCTATGTTAGGAGCTTGAGAGCCTTTGGTAATGACATCCACCTTTGTTGGCAGATGGTCAGTGAATGATAACGAAGGCGGGTCTGTCATATTTCGAAACCAAATGTGCTATCGTGTGCTCAAGTAGGAATGAGGAATCGGGATGGAGCGGAGACGCCGTTGAGAATTCTAATTCGTCGCAGTTTATATAGGCGTTGGCAACCTAAAAAAAATTCATTTCATGAGGCACCAATCAATCCCTTCCAGGGGTACATATCGGAATTGGGAAAATTCTGAACCGAACACGACGTGGTGCACCGGAGCGTTGATATTAGCCAACTTCTCTATGTGACAGCAAAATTTCTCTCGCCTGTCAATTTCTCTTCCTCCTTCTACCAAAGCAATGGTTTCTGTATTCTAAACAAAAGCTGAAAGCTGGTGCATATAATGTCGTCCCATAAATTGGATGCAAAATTGGGCCTAGTATTCCCCATGGATCATACCGTCCGGGCTTATCTGATAAGAGGAATCGGCTCCATAGGGTCTTATCTGATAGTCCGCGGATGGATCGATGGCATCAAGAGATCTTATCTGATTGATGCTCTTGGTGAGAAATATTTGACTAGAATAGATTAACTGATGGTTACGGTTCCTTCGGCGGGAATGTAGTAATTCTGGAGAATGGACTAACTGCAAGCGGAATTCTTCTGAAGAGAGTAGAAGGTGAACATGACTTGTCTGTGGGTCTTAGACATCTTGCAAGGCCCGTGCTACTTCTATTGTAGGGCGCTTATGATATCAAGGCGGTTGTCAGAACGCCGGTATTCGCCGAACTCCCCCGTACTGTCGCGTGAACCAATGGAAACAGGGTGAGAAGGAACACACCCCGTTTCGGAAATGCAAAAAAAACGGCGATGAGCGGATTTTTACTTCCGAATCATCCCATCCTATATTTCATGGGCCGGCGCCACGAGTCAGGTCGCTCTTTCGATCTCAACAAACTTGATCAGCGTATCAAAGTGTTTCTCAGTAGGCAAAGGCTCGAAAAGAGCATCATCCGCAGCGTGATGTCCTCAGAATCTATGCGACATTTAAGTGGCGTTTGGGTCAAAGCTGTTGCGACGAACTTGTATTTGTTAACTCTCCTATACTTCAACGACGCTCAGCAACTAGATATAAACAGCATGAATTCCTGGGGTTGAGTTGTCAGCCTGTCAGCCGTGAAGGTAGCTTGGAATCAAGGCTAATGTCATCTCATCAGATCGACAGTGATTGCCAAAAAGAGACCTCTCGATTTTTGTGGCAAGCTTCCCTTGTTAAGGGGCAGGTGTACCTAAGATAGGGAAGTGGCGTTTAATAGCCAGCCTTACAGGATTTAAAAAGGTTAACGGATAAGGCTAATGTGGAACCCTGAAGAGACATCAAATGTGAATTTAACTTTGAGTTAATCCATAGCAGTTGAGGGAGGGCCTAAACTATGGATTTTGGCAGAGTATGGGTTATGAGATAGATTATAAGCACCTGAGATCCGGGAGATGTTGAAGAAACCTATAAATTATAGTTATCACAGTTATGGGCCATCTCAGAGTTGGCTGTACTCGAGTGCCGTTATTTATACACATTGAGTATAGGCTGATTTAGGGTTGGGCGAAACGAGATCTGTTTCTGGAAACATTGCCGCAATAGGGACAAGAAAGACCATTACACTAGTCATGAAGATATCCCATATACTGACTCTGTATAATACACAGATTCAGGCATGTCGGGCCGTGCTTATATAAGCCACGTGTACTATAGCAGTTTTGTCGATCCATCTCCCTCTGAACCAATCCATTTTTTCCCCTCTCCGCCACTTCTAGAATTTACTTGAAATATATCTCTCTCAGGAACTATAACCTCTGCTTTAGTCATGTCTACAGTGGATGCTCCGGCTGCGGTTGATATCGATCGTGACAGAGAGAAGGAGAGAGACCGCGACAAGGAAGCCGACCGGACGGACAGGTCCAGCTCGAAGCAGAAATCGACATCAGCGTCAACAAAAGGTGAGCAAATGTACCTGATATTTTGTCGCTAAATTGAAGTCGGTTCTTAGCCAAGGATCTTTCCCATGTTCCTTGTAAATTCTTCAAGGTCGGAGCATGTACTGCGGGTTCATCCTGCCCATTCTCCCATGCCTCTGCAGAACCAGGAGCTCAGAAGGAGCCCTGTGCCTGGTTTGTCAAAGGAAATTGCAAGTTTGGTCACAAGTGTGCCCTGGCACATATCCTCCCGGGCCAGAGTATGTCTATGGACAGGAAGAACAAAAAGGCAGCGCAACATGCAGCAGCTTCTGCTACCCCAACCTCAATAGGCAGCGAGAAAGGGGTGCGGAAAAAGAAGGATGGACAAGGCGGGAATTCTAGCAGTGCACTTGGGCGGAATAATACCCTGCTTGCGGGAGGCTCTACTGCCCCGACTCGTCTCTTATCACCCACTTCATCAGCGCCGGCGTCAAACCGTTCCCTTTTGCCACTCAAAGCTTCAATATCACCTTCTGCCCCCGCCCCACCTCTTAAAGACACTGATTTCGCATCATTTGCTGCCCTGGACGAAATGGAAGGAGTCCAGCTTCCTGCTCCGCCAGCACACGGCAAGTCACCACCTTCAGAGGCCGGTGCTTCCTCAGATGCCTCTAAAAAAGGTGATGGTCAACTTAAAACAACACCTTCGCCTGCGCCTTTGCCCATGTCGGCCCCTCGCGTAACTACCGCCATGGCTCCCTCCGAATTTGGGCCAATCGGCTCGCCACCAAGTGCCAGTCGGGGCTACAGGTCTGCACTTACCAATGGCACTTTCACCCCTGGAAACTCGCCCCGTCGCCCCTCTCACCCTAATGGTGTCAATTTGGATACTTCTCCCCAGAATACCTCTGGATTGATGCCTAGCTCTCCCTTTTCTGCCCCTGGATCACAGAGCATATTCATTAACAGTTCGTATGCTGGACAAGGGGTGGCTGCCAGTCTGGGAAGTGGACTTGCGATGGGGGGTCGCCGAGGGTGGGCGGATATGGATGCTTCGGCTAGCCCAGCAAGGGGAGGATTGTCGATGCTTCCCTCTTCTGTTCAACGGCCATCGTTGCGTAATGGGGATGTTCATAATGAGTATCTAGCTGACCTCGACTATAAGGGAGCTGAAATGGTCGGAAGAAAGTTTAGTAGCGCAGTGGAAGATGGAGACATGGAGGATTTCATTCCAGGATCACTCACAGATCTTTTAACGCCAGAGGAACGGAGTAGAAGGATGTCGAGAGGCGGAAGTAATACTAAGCCCCTAGTTTCTGCTTTAACCGCTGGTGCACCTTCCAACTCGGCTTCAGATGAACAAGCACCTACACCTATAGGAAGCCGTTCTGGCCATCGCCATTCAAGTTCCGTTCCCGCCCCATCATTTCTGGGTGATACCAATTCTATCTGGTCGGGCACTTCTGTAGGACCTTTGTCAGGTTCGCCTTCTGTGCAAACCTCACATAGGGCTACTCCCTCCGTATCATTCGCCTCGCGCTTCGAGGGGCTGGCGGTCAGTGGTCAACAAAATGCTAACGACTTCGGGGCGAGCATAAGCACAGGGAGCCCAGGTGCTGCCTCATCTTTCGGGGTGTCGTCGCTCAACAATGCATCTGCCGCTTTCCTTGGGTTGCACCATCGTTATCAGAAAAACAAAGCTTCTCAACAAATGCAATTAGGGATCGGCGGTGCTGATACGAATGGTCTATCAAGAGGGGTTAGAGGTGCGAGCGGACCTCTTTATCCATCTGGGAAAGGAGCTATGTCCACCAATCGCATAGGGTCGAACCAAGGATTCCCTTCCTCTGCCAATACTCAATCAACCCTTTCACAACTTCCTTCGTATCGTGGTGCCCCGTCCCCTTTTGATTTGACTCAACCTATGCATCAAGCCCATAACCAGCCGTCACGGCCCATCCCAACTTCAGATTATAATCCTCGTCCTACATTCGGTGTCAATCGAGGAGTTAGACTAGGAGGAGGAGGCTCTGGTCAACTCGGAATGAATGGAGGAGTAGCGGGTAATGGGGGAGGCCTTGAAGGGGACATTGTCGCAGGCCAGCTTTTATCACCTAATACTAGAGCTTTGCAGGCTCATGCACCGGGTCAAAGCTTACCACAAGGACTCGCTGCCGGATACTCTAGGATCCATGCGCTGCCTCCACTCGCCAATCTCACTTCACCGAATGCAGGTGGAGGCATATTCCCATCGTCGGTGGCTGATAATAGCTTAAATGGTATCACAGGTGTCACAGTATCTTCAGGTCTTGGTTCTGCTACGGTTACTACTTCAGGAGCGAACGTTCCAACGAGTTCGATTACCTCGGCGCCAATAAGAGAGGAATGGGGTACTTTACTACAACAGGCATCGCCACTTACGGGCCCCTCGACTCGAAACATTTCAAATACCCCGACTCCAGCACCTGGCAACAAAACGCCAACAGGACCATCATCTGGTCTCCATGCTAACGTGATGTCCACTTCTGGATATGCGAGTGGTGTGGCTGGTGCCAGCTCAGGTCTCGATTCTTTCTACTCAAAATTGAATTACTCAGTTGTCGCGAAAGGAGGTTCTGTGTCGAGTGGACCCACACCAGCTGGATTGATGAAGGGAACTACCACTACTGGCAGGTACGTCTCTGGGTTGTATAAATCTGTTGTTGATGGGTTCGATGCTCAAGGTGTGTTTGTTTGCTAGCAGTCCGTCTAAAACAAGAGAGGATGATGATGAGTTATTCCCGATGGATAATAATTGAGTGTAATGATTGCGTGGATGTGGCTGGGCCCTCAGAAAAAAAAAGGAAGCGGGGGGGATCTGGTGTTATATACTTTCATCCCTGCTTGGATCATTTAAGTGCCTCCTTCTCCCCGTTGTCCTTCAGGCGAGCGTTTTCTTTCCTATAAGGACTTTATCTATGCTTTTTTTTTGGTAGTCGTCACATAACAGTCCAGTTTCCTCTCGTGTTATTTGTAAAGTAATGGTTAAAATTTTTTTTACTCTTTTCTCATGTAAGTCTTGGTTTCAATTGATGTCTGGCTATTCATTATCTTTGTCTCCTCGGCGTACCGCTTTGTGCTCAATACTTGTGCATTGCATTTCAATTGTAATTCTGTGATCTTGTCATACTATCTGTGTTTTCTTTTGTGATTTTGCGATTTGATTTTTTTTAAAGCAGGGATGATGCTCGTTTGCTCTCTTTTTTTCTTCTTCCCTTCAGGACTCTTTTTATGTTTACCTTGCAATTTTTTGTTGTTCTTCTCAAAGTGCGATAGGAGTCGTTTGTTCAAATATCATACCAATGATGCTTTTTCCTTTTGAAAAAATGGTTTTATGTCGAGTGAAGTTTGTTTGTCGCTTTGGTTCTCTGAGTTGACCAATACTTGAGAAATGAATCGGGAAGCAATAGTAACAACAGTAGCAACAGCAGCAATATACACACAGAGAGAAAGAGTTGTAGTCGGTTTATTTCATTGAAATAAAGTTTTTTTTTCGCCTTTTTGTATTGTATTTGTCAAAAAGTGCGATTAGATAATTTTACCGTGAACGACAATCCTATTTCGATTTCCCGATTGCAACTTTCCTTGGAGTATTTCTGAGAGTGTGGGATGGTTCATTGTCTGGTCCGAGGTTCCATCAGTATGTCGTCGTGGCATGTCGAAACCGATGATTTCCGTTGATCTCGAAAAAAAATGATCAGATCTCGATGAATACTACAGCGGTAAAGTCGTCTCCAATTTCGAAACACCTTGAACGCGAAGGGTGAGAACTCACTTATATTATTGTTTCTAGTACCACATATCTCGAAACCGGGAGAAACGATTTCTTCACATGGATTCCAGCAAAGGATGGGAGGGAAAGGATTTAATCAGGCTGTTGCAGTTTCACTTGCTGCTGGTCAGGATAAAGTCAGCTTTTATGGAACGGTTGGAGAGGATGAATCTGGGAGAGCATTGAAAGACAAGTTGTGGACGCGATGGGGTTTGAAGAATGATACGTTGTTTCTGGATCCAGTGGGTTAAAAAAGGAAGGGTGATACGGTGTGTTGAACATTTTTTGATTTTTTATTTTTCGTAGGTGAAAGCGACTGGGAGGGCTATCATTCAGGTTGCTGACGACGGTGAAAACAGTATCGGTACGTAAAATGTGAACATGTTTTAAAGGGAAGATGACATTAACTGATCGCAGTTCTATTTAACGGAGCAAACCACAGCGAAATGATTGAAAACGAGGAGAAACCATGGCCCACAGGGACAACCCATCTTCTTGTACAAAACGAAATCACACTCAAATCGACTGTCAAGGCGCTTGAGTCGGCCAATGGACTGACGACGATTTTCAATCCTTCACCCATGTTGAAAGACGATGAAATAGCGCGATTCCCGTGGAACAAAGTCGACTGGTTGATCGTCAATCACTTGGAAGCACGAGATCTACACGCATCGTTGGTACAACGGAATTCTCCGGAGGATATCACCCAAACTTTGAAAGAATTAACTCAACAAAGTGCTCTTGCCAAGACGCAAATCGTGTGTACGTTGGGACTCAAGGGTGTATTAGCTTCAGTTCCTGGTCTGCAAGTCGTATTTGTGCCAGCTACGCCGCTGCAGGGTCCGGCAGTGGACACGACAGGTGCAGGGGATACATTTACTGGTTACTTTGTTGCAGAACTTATGAGTCTGCATCAAAAAGAAGTACGGGAGACAGATGTTGTTCGTCTTCTGACGGTGGCGACGAGAGCAGCGGCGATGTGTTGTGAGCGGGCCGGGACGGCCGACAGTATACCATCGGCGGAAGAAGTTGAACGGAGGTTTAAAAGATGATCGCACAATGATGTGACCATTTAGAAATGCTAGCCTGTTTCGGATCCATAACAAGTAGAAGGAACTAGCGTGAATGATTCAGGCGTAAATTTTGGGATGAAATGGAAAAAAGGTCTTCATTTGGAAGGATAAAAAGCGGCCATGTGGCTGGAAATGTAGTCGACAATAAGAGGCGGGATTCATCAAATGAGAAATGTTAGATGGAATGGGGATGACGACAGCGAAGTGATCCGATTGACCCGGGATCTAACGCAGGCTGAGACACTCGGGAAAGCGTGACAGTTACACTCGGGAGTGATATAAAGCAGCAGGCTGCAAGACAAGTCGACCATTCCGATGGATGATCACATGCGCCAGTCGCTCCTCGAGGCCGGCTACCAGTCGTCTGAGCTCATTGGCGAAGGTGCCTATGGCGTTGTCTGGCATGTTCTACTACTTTGTACTCCTCCACTACAACTCACCACTCATCATCTCCAGCTCCGCAACCCACATGCTCACTCAGCGCAAAGTTGCTATCAAACGCATCACCCCCTTCGACCACACTATGTTTTGTCTCCGGACTCTCCGTGAAATAAAACTCCTCAGACACTTTCATCACGAAAACATCATCTCCATCCTTGATATCCTCAAGCCCCGTAGTATACACCAGTTCACCGAGGTTTACCTTGTCCAGGAGCTCATGGAGACCGACCTTCATCGTGTCATCCGTACCCAGGAGCTGAGCGATGATCATTGCCAGTACTTTATATACCAGGTCAGTTGTCAACCTGTCCCGCTCTGCCGACACTCTGATCCAACTTACCCAAGACGCTTCGTGCCCTCAAAGCCCTCCACTCTGCCGATGTTCTTCATCGTGATCTCAAGCCTTCGAATCTTCTCTTGAACGCGAATTGCGATCTCAAGGTCCTTTTTTCTTCTTGCCTGTCGTAGCTCACACTCATCGTCCCCAGATATGCGATTTCGGTCTCGCTCGCTCTGCGCGTCCGCCCCCAAACCTTGCCAATGACAATACATTCATGACGGAGTATGTTGCTACTCGGTATGCTTGTTTCGTTCCCCGCTCTGGACACCCGTTCAAGTTGGGGATAGATGGTATCGAGCGCCAGAAGTCATGCTCACGTTTAAACAATATACTCGTGCTATTGATATCTGGTCAGTGGGATGCGTACTTGCCGAAATGCTGAGCGGCAAACCCCTCTTCCCCGGCCGAGATTGTGAGTATCTTTGGGGCTAATGGTCCGTCTGTCATCCAATCTCATCAATATTCCATACATAAGATCATCATCAACTGTCTCTCATCCTTGATACCCTTGGCACGCCCTCGATTGATGATTTTTATGCCATCTCATCTGCTCGGTCTAGAGAATACCTACGTGCGCTCCCATTCAGGAAGCGAGTCAATTTCCGAGATGTGTTTACAAAGGCAAATCCACTCGCCGTCGATCTGATGGAAAAATGCCTCACCTTCAGTCCCAAACGCCGCATTACAGTTCAAGAGGCGCTCCAGCATCCTTACTTGGCAGTATGCTGCATCTCGTACCTTCATTGGATCTTGACTCATGATAGCATAGCCTTATCATGATCCCCAAGACGAGCCTGACGCTGCTCCGCTTGATCCGTCGTTTTTTGATTTTGACAATGGTGAACCCTTGAAGAAAGAAGAATTGAAAGGTATCAATGATCTCAACCCTCTATCGAAACTGTCGACTCACGGATTGATAGTTCTGATTTATGAAGAGGTTACGAGACCGCCAACCAGATAAACCGCTCTCTCCTCTTTGACGGTCATATAGTTTACTCACGATATACCCTTTCGGCAATACCACAATTGCCTGTCTGAATAGGTGTAAGTTTCATTGAGACCCGTTTCGATATTTCTTTGTGTGTGTGTGTGTGTCAATTTAGTGTAGTAATGCTTGTGAACCTATCTGAGGTATATTCAATGTCACATTTCTGTAATGCGTAAACAACTGGCAGCTGTGATTTCTCTATCAGTTCCGTGGGACTGAACAAGATTTGATGATCGTTACACATGACCTGAAGCGTGCGTGAATCTGGAGGACCAGACTAGAAGAGCTGAGCTCCAAGTTGAGAGTTCTAAGAAGTTTTTTTTTGAAAACTTTTTCTTTGACGTGTTTCGTTGATGTGATGTGTCCGTCAAGCGCGTGGGTGGGTTTTAGATGGATTCTTGGGATTGTTTTGGCCAACTTGTTTCGGTGTGCATGTGCTAACACTTGAACGGATTTGCCTGGTCTTTTTTTTAGGGTCCATCAAAGGTGGTGTAGATTGATGATCTCTAACCTTCCCCACCCCCCTCCTCCACACACATGCACACAATTTTGGATCAAGGAGAAGGGTGCAATCCTTCCCTCTTTGCTTCGAGTGTGAACTTGAGTCGGGGCTTGAGTACTTTTTTTTTGAGAGTACAAAAGTGTACATCTTGTTGGAATATTGAGTGTTACACTAAAACTAGTGTATCATGTCTTGATATTCAATGGTAGATCAGATGTTTCACTTTGGATAGAGAGATATGTTGAGACAGGACTTGTTATGTGTTTGCAATGAGTTTTTGCTTGTTCCCCCATCTTCTCCTCCCTTTCCTATAAACTCAATACATCTAATGTCTCTATACTCTTGAGATGATACTCTTGGTCAACTCAGGGTAGAAGTAGGGATAGACTAATAATTTTTTTACCTTGACTATGGTGGGTTTAAATCCATGTAGTTTCCTGTTATGTTTTTTTGATTTCATTATGGTTCAATTGTGTTTGACATCTATCACACTACGATTTTTTGCAGTGTGATGTATCAGTACAGCTCACTGTGGTGTAAGAACTTGTTGTGGTTATGATATTCTGAACATAAATAGTTTCCATCTCGTTCATAATTCAGATTTTTTACTGTCCGTTGGATTTCTATGCACCTCAGTCTCGTTCCGCGATTCTGAGGTAAGAATTACTTTATATTATAGACTGAAATTGTTACTCAATGTACCTACAGTGTTCACTATCACTCTAGGTAATTTCTCAATATATTTACAGTCTCGTTTCGTGATTCTGAGTGTTCACTATCACTCTAGGTCCTTGCCACTCGTTATATTAGGTATTATCTTTAACTTTATTCTAGGTAACAGCAACTGTGATGTCAAGTTCCTCGAAAAATTGCCTTTGTAGAGTTACAAGTTCTACAAAAATTCCAGCTTTATATTACTTTGAAAGGCTGTGGGAACATCAAATAAGGTCAGGTGACAGATCACTGGTTATTGCTCGACGCTCTGAGCCAGAGGAACAGCAAAGCATGCCTGGAGGAATGGATAGCGGAATTATCCAGAGGCGGGACCTGAGGAAGAAATTTCCTCACCATCTTAGAGAAGCACAGGGAAGCTACTCCACATACGCTAAGGGAGGCACATGTATGCCATAGCTAGGCCACTCCATCTCTATGTGCGAGAGCCACTAGAGCAATCTTAAACAACGCCCCATATAGAGCCAGGTTTTCCCCCTCAGAACTAAAAAATCTGCATAATCATGTGGTCAATTAGATATCGAAACTAGACATCACATCCTCACCAATTCACAAAAGACCGAGCGTCCCTTCCATCTCCATGCGTAGGCGATTACTCATTTCGAACCCATCTGCCTTTGCCTTCCCAACACCCAGGGAACCCCCGTGAACCCACGACGACCATCCCACATGTCCCCTGAGACACCATTCCTAGCTCAGAATGAGCCAGCCAAGTCCTCTCAAGCGAAACACAAATCCTCACAGCCCCTTGCTTCCCTTCTTCCCACTCCTTCGTATCTATGCTCAGTCTCTTCTCATAGTACAGAGCTTGGCTCAATCGTAGTTTTAGTTAAGGTCCTGTGCCTTAGTGGTCAGTAGACTACCGCGGACTGTGCCGCGTAATAAATTGTTGAATTAAAAAAAGAGACCACTGACTATTAAATTGTACTCAGTCAGCTAATCAACGGTCCGGGCGGGCCGATACCTGAATGGAACGGAATCATTTCCCTACTCTTGAGCGTTCCGGTCGTCTTGTTCCCAGAACGGCTGGTCACGATGGAAGGAGTGGAAATATGTTTATCATGCACTATAAAAGTTCATGATGTTGTGCGTGGAAATCTTTTCCATCCGACCTTCCACTTCCTGGACTCGACCTACTGACTTTCGAGGAGATTTAAACTATCTAGTTTTGAGTTAGAGATGGTTAAGATTACGAGTTATAAGAGTCATGGTATGTTGATTTGATGAAAATATCGAGGCAGAATGGTAAACATTATGTATAGATGTGAGGTTTCCTACCTCGTTGACCGGAGATGGCACCGATGCTATGTACGCCGATGTTCTATCCTGCTTGGCCGCCTTACATGATACCTAATTTCTATACCGCGACAGGAACACCGATTGCGACTACTCCTCTGCCTACGTCGCCCTTTTCACTTCCGACCCTAGTCTTACAGGTTACGGTATGACTTTCACTATCGGTCGTGGAAATGACATTGTCTGTGCGGCTATTCATCAGCTTGCGCAAAGACTTGTGGATAAAGATATAGAAGAGTTATTTGCCAATATGGGTAAAACTTGGGAGTACCTGAATGCTGATCCACAGTTGAGATGGATTGGTCCTGAGAAAGGAGTTGTGCACATTGCACTTGGTGCTGTGGATAATGCATTATGGGATTTGTTTGCGAGGAGCAGGAAGAAGCCGCTATGGAAGCTTGTCGTTGATTTCACACCTGTAAGTGAAATTATTTGCTTATAAGAGCACTCTTTGATTCATCCATGAATTATTGTGTAGGAAGAACTCGTGAGGGCGGCAGCGTGGAGGTATATTTCCGATGTCATCACAAAGGAAGAGGCGATTGAGATGTTGAAAGCGAAAGAGGCTGGTAAGAAGGATCGAGAGGCCAAAGTACGGGAATTAGGGTGAGTGAGGTCAAGTTGTGCTTGTACAGACAGTGCCGATAGATGTGATAGTTATCCTGCATATGTCACCTCCGCTGGCTGGTTAGGTGCGTGGTTCTAGTTATCTGAGGTACTCTCACCCTATTAAATGTGGCCGATAGGCTATACTGATGAAAAGGTCGCCCGTTTGACCAAAGAGGCCCTCGCTGCTGGGTTCAATCATTTCAAGATGAAAGTTGGAGCAAATGTCGATGATGACCTCAGACGTGGCAAACTCATTCGTTCCATCATCGATGATCCACAATATGTCGTCACCAAACACAACCCACAAAGCACTAGGTTAGAAGGGAAAAACCCAGGCCCAACTGGAAGCGTCTTGATGATTGATGCAAATCAGGTTTGGGATGTCCAACAGGCAATCGACTACGTGACTAAATTAAAAGAGATTAAGCCTTGGTGAGGGCAAAATGTTGAAGTACGGTGTTTCTTGATTCATGTCTATGTATATATAGGTTCATTGAAGAACCTACTGCCCCGGATGATGTTCTGGGTCATGCGGCCATCCGCAAGGCTTTGAAACCCCATGGAATAGGAGTAGCTACAGGAGAACACGCTCACAATAGGATGATATTCAAGCAACTATTTCAAGCCGAGGGTGTCGATGTTTGTCAGATTGACTCTTGCAGACTTGCGGGTGTTAGTGAGGTTCTGAGTGTGCTCTTGATGGCAGCCAAATTTGGAGTTGTTGTCTGCCCCCATGCAGGTGGTGTGGGACTGTGTGAGTATGTCATCCATTTGAGGTGCGTAATGATCTAGTGATTTAGCATTCTCGATACCAAATATCATGGGCAGCTTAATTGACTACATTTCCGTTTCCGGCACAATGGAACGGAATGTGCTAGAATATGTTGACCACCTGCATGAGCACTTCATCAACCCGTGTTCGATCAACGAAAAGGGCCGCTATAACGTTCCTAACAATCCTTATGAAGGATACAGGTGAGATCCATGTTGCAGACGAAGTTGGCATTGCCCTAATTCTCTTTCAGCATTGAGATGCATGAATCGAGTATCGCGGAGTACGAGTGGCCAAATGGAACGTACTGGGAGAAGCGTCGAATAGAAGGCACCATATAAATAGCATATCTGATGTGGCTGTACCTCAGCATAGATCGGGGGATTGGATCTGGGTTGGGTTCTCTAGTTTTCCAGGGCTCAGTAAAGACCTATTCTTGTGAAAAATTATGTGTTGTTGGAGAAATTTCGCTTGGTAGGGAGGACAACAAAAGAGTAACAAAAGCCGGTGGCAATTTGAGCGTGGGAACAATCATTTTTGTGGATATATAAGGCTTTGTCTCAGCCATCATTTCGTATCATTTCGCATCCCTTCGACCAGAGACGCCACGGCATTTCCTGAATGTCCACAAACACAATTTACAATGTAATTTGTGAACTTGAATTCGTTGTTTTTTTACTCATGGCTTTTTCATCAGCACCGTAGCCTTCAACCAACAGGCCCTCCAGCGCAGGGGCCCAACCAACCCCATAGCCATCTCCGTATCAATGACTCATTTGACAGGATCAGAGAAGAATTCGAAGCCCTTCAGACAGAAGTGAACGCGGCGCGAGGCCAGAAGGAGGAAATTGAAGGAAAGGGTATGTTACGGACATATCACCAAATTCCTGATTCTCATACCTCAGCACGTAGTCGTACAACAAGTCAACGAATTAAACATAATCAGACAATCACTCTATGATCTCGAGTCACAACACAATAAAGTACGGCAACACTTTGAAGAGGAGCTGGCCAGAGCGAGGTCCGAGCTTTCGGTTACTAAACAACAACTAGCAGCGGCTACAACTATAGTTAATGCAAGTGTACCAGGGTCTGGTACTACTGTTGGTCCTGGTGCCCCGAGTCAGGTTCTCCCTGTTACAGCACACGTTGCAAGTGGTCCGCCATATCCGACTGGTACTGAGCCACCATCCTACAGTAGGGACTATTCCCGAGATAGGCCAGCCGAACGAGACCCAAGAGGCGGGGAAAGGTCTGCTCTGGGACCTCTTGGTGCAGAAAGGGGCATGGGACCATCGACTGATCGTGAGAGGAGTGAACGGGAAAGGCTGGACCGAGAGCGTGACCGAGAACGTGACAACCGGGAGAGAGAGAGACCCGGCGACACGCGTGATCCGAAAAGGGTCAAAAACGATAGACTCAAGGCTTCTGGTGAGTTCCTCTAATCAGGTGGCTCCTAGTCCTCTATGATCATGGCCAACTCATTGGTTCAGATACATATAGTCCATCACTCCCTAACATCGGTGTTGGCTCCTCGAGCGGAGGACCTACTCCGAAACTTCCACCCCCTTCCGGTCCAGGTGCCTACGGAGGACCTACACCAACCACTGGGGAGACCGTCGTATCAAGCCACGCTGGTCATGGTCTTCATACGGGGCCTGGCGCTCCTACGCTCCCTGGTCCGCCGGGCCACCCCACAACAGGTCCTGGCGTCAGCCCCGCTGCACCATCTGCTGGTGGTAATCAGACTTTCCTTGATGATCTTGACATCCACTCTGTGCCCCCCGAACATAAGAAAGAAGGGTCTGATTGGTTTGCCATCTTCAATCCCAAGGCCACAAGGCAGTTGGAAGTTTCGCTGGTGCACACGCTAATGCATGAGAGGTGCACTACTCTTCATTCTGTTGCGGAATAGTCCATATTCTGATGCTTGTATTCCCAGTGTCGTCTGTTGCGTCAGATTCTCGACCGATGGAAAGTATCTCGCTACAGGGTGCAACCGGACAGCGCAGATTTACGATACCAAAACTGGCCAGAAGACTTGGTTGGTTATTTCATATATTCCAGTCATTGCCTCTGCTAACGGAGAAGTGTTCCAGTGTACTCGTCGACGATACCGCAGGGAAAGCAGGCGACCTATATATCCGGAGTGTTTGTTTCAGTCCAGATGGTAAATATCTTGCCACCGGAGCTGAAGACAAACAAATACGAGTATGTCGTTTAGTTTCTGGGGTTCCCTGGCTTCCAATTGATGTATGTCTAAGATCTGGGATATCGCAAAGAAGCGCATCCGCAATGTTTTTGATGGTCACCAACAAGAAATCTACTCTCTTGATTTTTCCACCGATGGACGGCTTATCGTTTCTGGATCGGGCGATAAAACCGCCAGGATTTGGGATATGGTTGATGGAACCTCGAAAGTTCTTACTATCAATGATCACGATTCATTGAACAATGATGCTGGTGTCACCTCCGTTGCCATCAGTCCTAATGGTCAATACGTTGCTGCCGGGAGCTTGGACACTGTCGTGCGCATTTGGGATGTTTCGACTGGACAGTTGGTGGAGAGGTTGCGCGGACATAGGGATAGTGTCTACAGCGTTGCCTTCACCCCTGACGGAAAGGGCCTTGTGAGTGGAAGCTTGGACAAGACACTGAAGTTTTGGGACCTCAATGGTATGAGTGCTGTTGCAAAGCGTAAATCGGACGGCAAGAGGGACGACAAGAGCAGTCCTTGTACGATGAACTTCACTGGTCACAAGGTACATTTCCTATTTACGGTTAAGTATCGGGACTGACGACCATGTGTACATCAGGATTACGTGCTGAGCGTTGCTGTATCTCACGATGGCCAGTGGGTCGTTTCAGGATCCAAGGATCGCGGTGTGCAATTCTGGGATGCAAAGAGTGCTGTCGTACAATGTATGCTTCAAGGGCACAAAAATTCGGGTATATATTGCTTGACAAGTTCTTGGCAACATTTTTGCTGACTCACAACTAGTTATTTCCATCGATCTTAGTCCCGCGGGGAGCATCTTAGCCACAGGAAGTGGTGACTGGCAGGCAAGAATTTGTATGTATCTACTCATCTGTCGGATGATGCTGGACGTGCTGAACGTGTTCTAGGGAGCTATAATCCAGTGTAACTCGAATTGTTGTTGATTTTTTTCGATCTTGTTACACTGTAATCAGTACTTGAACTGTTAACTCTACACTCCGTTTTCCGATCAATAGGTTATTGTGTCCGATACGTTCTATGTTGATGACTCTTTGATTTGTGCCACAAATGCTTATCTTAGTTAAAGGCTTAAAGTCTCAGTGTATTTGTGATACTACTTTTCCCCACAGTTAGCTATTCACAGGAGGGGTTAATTTCATGGGATGTGAGAGTTAGTAGATTGATCATCTCGGCACAACGAGAACAAGGGGATAACTGCAATGTAAGAGCCTTCCCCTTCAAATAGGTGATGTGATTCCAGCCACGGATCACACACAAGTGCGTTACCTGTACACGAGTGCTGTCCTAGGGTAAGTTTCTCATTTCTTTCTCTCGTGATGGTTCGACGACTTGAGCTAAGTGATGATGTTTGATTACAATCTAGGTCTTATCCCAGATCGGATTAACTATACAAATCTGACAAAGCTGGGATCTAAAGGCGCTCAGTGGGTAATGGTCGGCATCCTCGTCTAACACCTCCTCATTGTGTGGCCGAGGATCCTAATGAGTTTCCCACTCGGCGGTGGAGCTTTATCCTGGGGCTCTCGGGACAAAAATTCAACAGAATCGGACAGGATGTCTGTGAGCGACGTTCACATCCCAATCCACATGGTGTCAAGTACAGTGTTCTAGGTTCGTGGGTTTACGAGGGATTATTGGGTGCTGAGCAATCTGTTTAGAGCAACGAGCAATGGTGTTGGGACTGCCAGGTTCAGGGGGATACAACTAATAAGGTCACGAGTTTTACCGTTGATTCTGAATTTGGATTTGGTTGAACGTGAGGTGGGTGTTTTTCTTCCGTGATGGCGGATGCTTTGTCCTCAGATTCGTCTAGGTGACATTCGGATTCAGGAGTATTCCCAAAATTCTATCAATTTCTGCTCTTGGATGGGAGTAAAGTGTGAACTCCAGTAGAGCTAGTGAACGAAGATCATGCATCGCATGATCTGCAACCAAGACAGGTAACACCCGCTCAAGCCCACGAATCGACCCAATATCCTGAAGACTCCCATTCCCGTCCACAATCATGACCAAATGACCACCATTATCTATCCTTACCAAATTGATTTTAAGGAAACATGGTGGTTGTTATTGAATACAGTAGATGTGAGTCAAGTTGAAGAGACTGCTGCCACCAGAGGGAGACAAGAACCCTAGTGAGGATGACGATGGTAGTCACTGGTAAAGAGTAGTATGTCGAGGTTCAGGAAGTTGGATGTTTTCCAAGTACGTCAAATTCGTTGTCTGCTGAGAAATTGAGTCTTCAACCCTTGCAGACCAACTCTTCTCGTCCGCCGCACTCATAGAAGGTCGAACCACACTTCCGAGCCCTTAATCATCTGATTGCGCCAGCATTGACTTGCAATTCCTTTTGCCTCTCTACCAGCTTCTGGTACAATCACTTCGTCAGTGCTAACCTCCTTTCTGCCAGGAAACTCTGCCGGCACAATGATCCACATTCTTTCCTGCCAACACTCACTTCCGGCATCGAAAACTGTGACATGACCTGACATTTCCTTCATTTCCAATCGCCAGTCTGGCAGTCTCTGGACATTGCTCCTTCAAGTGGGATCAGCATTTCCACTGATGTGACATTGGGAAATGCCCCTTCTGATGGTCGTGTCGTACTTGACGTACTCTGTTTTGAGTTACCAGGTTACAGGTGCCATCAAAGCTGCTGACGGACGAAGGGTATCTTCCTTTCCTAGAGCTAGGATTGGAAAAAGCTCCAGGCGTCTTTCTTGAGGAGCAGAAGCCCGGGTCGGAATCCAACGACAGGACAGGGGTTTCATGCTGCTCTACCACATGGTCATCACGCCCATATAGCTGATGTTTCGCTTTGCCGTTTCAAACAGCTCGCGCCCTTCCGATGGTAGCACAAATCCAGGAAATAGCTTTCACATTGCTAATCCGAATTGCAAAATGGATGACAATATGCTCGAAGCCATTTTTGCCAAAGTCGGCAGGGTGAGTCCTGGTGTCTTGTGCTCTGACATGCTCACGAGATCCAAAGAGCATTTATCATGCATGACCCACATTCTCATGAGTCTCGAGAATTCGGCTTTTGACGATGGAGACCGCTGAAGAAGCAGAAGCTACCTCTACCGATATTATGGGCCAAATAATCAGTGGAAAAAGTGGACAGGGATCAGAACCGAGACCGCCACCACGGAGGCGATTATGATCGTGGGTGACATGATGACCGAGAGCAGAGGCACTGAAGTGTGTTTCTCAAGGTGAGGGACTTCAGTAAACAAATTAGACTTTGTGATTGTTTCCTTGATTTCTTCTAGGTATTATTTTTGTGGGTGTTGTGTTATTATGCTTTGGCATGACTCAGTCTGGTCCATCTCTTACTCAAGTCTTGTAGAGAATAAAGAGAATTAGAAAGAGTTTGGTTTTTGTAAGTGCTTCAAAGAAAAGGTATCTTGATTGAAAGATCATAAACATAAGATAGCTATTATATAAGTGGTTAGGTTTAAAAGGATAGATATCATAGATAATCAGTTAGTACTTGGCCAGTACCTGGCAATAAGTAACACAAGATTCATTAATTTTAGTAATTTATAAATTTATAGAGAAACCCTTACTATCAAATTTGTTCAAACAGCTGAATTTTTGGTCAGAAGTGCTATTAGACCAATGAGTATTGTTGTTACAGTCATGCTATGGACCAGTAGTCATGTACTGTATGGTTTATCACTACACCAAAAGGGTGACATTAGCAAGACTACTTGCCAATAAGGGTCCAGCTATTTATATAGTTCATTGAATAAGTATTTTGTTATACTTCCATAGTACTATTTAGTAGTTATTTTTTGTGACAATTGTACCTGAATAAAAAAACACTCTGAAGGCACAGATTATATAGTTATTTATTCTTGGGATAAAGCCAAGCACTTTATTTATACTTGGTATTGATTCTAGTTGTCATGACCTGCATGACCTTGTGACCAGCTACCACCAATATTATTCAATATTCCTACCTTGCCAAGCTGGAACTTTACAGTTCTAGAATAATTATCAAGATTTCCTAGTATCATAGTCTCTAGTTTTGTTGTCTCAGCATTCTCAAAATCTCAACCTCTTATTGCTCTATTTTCTCATCAATTTAAGCATTCAAGTCAAGTTGTATGGGAGAACCTCTACTTAGTAGAATCAAGTATATTTGTCACTCAGGCTTGAGACTAGTAAACATTACTAGTAGAACTACTACAAAGACTGTTTACAAGAATGTAGCTAAAATTAAAGATATCATTTGAAATAGTACATATAAATGTAGATATAATATCAAATCACATCCATTAGGAAAAAACAGTTACAAGTTCTAGTTTTAGAACACCTTACTGTTTTCTCCTAATAAGTATGATTTAATATTATACTTACATTTACTTGCATGATTTAATACCTTTAATCCTAACAACATGATTGTAAACAGTTTTTGCACCAGTTCTAGTATTGATGTCTACTAGAATTGATATCAAGGATAAATGAAGAAGTTTGATCTTACCCAAAGAATGAGCAACTATACATCTGAGTCTTCAGAGTGTTTCTGGTCCAATGACATTTCTGGCCATCAGAACCATCAGAACAGTTTATTAGCCCAAAAATTCAGCTGTTCACTTGGTGAGAATAAAATTTGAGCCCAGTGAGGGCTTTCCTGTTTCTTGATAACTTTATGAGTGAATTATAGAAATAATAGACCATATCTCACCTTCACAACTGTCGGTAATGAGAGGGATGCAAAGCCAGGCCATAGGTGGCCATCTTGATTCTTGCAAGAAAAACAATATCATTGTTCTAAACTGTTGAAGTAATCAGCCCACACGAGGACTTAAGGGGCCCCAGGATCTCGGTTTTCGGAGAAATAGCAGGATCACGTCTGATGAATATGCACCTGGCCTGAAAGTTACAGATATCAACCAGATACATACCATCGTGGCCAACTAGGGAACAGGGGATACCACGTAGATGAAGTTCTACGGTAACAGGACGAAGGAGCAGGAGTCGTGGGAATTCCTCGTCACTTGAGTTGATGGTAGCATTAATTTCAATCGCAAACACGGTATTCACAGCCAGACAATCGTGCCTTACGCTGGAAATCATCAGATAATGTTGACACAGACTCGAAGCAGACACCGCTCCTTGTTTTGCAACTGACCTCTCCACAAATCACTTGGAATCATTGGAATCAACCGGAAGATGGCGAAGCTACAATATTTCACCCGATCATCATCTTCCCATTGACTTGGTAGATACAAATGCGCGATATTCCTGGAGTGGAATAATAGTTGAGATTTTCAATCGATCAGAATTATTTGCACTCACGACCCTTCCAACAGCTTGGATTAAAAAAAGATCTGAAAACTGGAGCGAACACTTTCCTTGAAGGAAAGCTGGAGGCTGGATGAGCCTTCCCGGCCTTGAGGGTGATGTACTTGGACTTTTGAAAAGATCATGATGTGTGCCAGAGTCCATAAGTGCCCTCTGATCATCATCGGACGTCAAATAGCCACCTGTTCCCAGGCAGCACTTCAATTTTCCGAACGTTGGGTGATCTGAGAGTGCAAAAACGAAATTGACACTCCGAGAGTACCGGCCATGCACCATGAATCCAAAGAACATCCCAAGCGTATCGTTTCAGATCGCCAGGTGATCTCTGCCTCGAAGAACGGCGGCCGAGTCCCATGCTTCGACTCTAGGTTAGAACACAGTGTGTTCCAAAAGTACTGGCCATTCAGGATGTCATGAATTTTTCTATATGGTCTTCGTCTAGCCGTTAGCTTCACCAAAATACTCATGTTAAAATTTCTACCTGCGTAACAACAAATAATCCTCGATAATCCAGGCAAAGACAGATATCGAACAAGATTTCGGAAGGCAAGGTCGGAAGCGGAGGTCTTTTCAAGACGGACATGAAAGCGCGGTGTCTGCGCGGTGTCTGTGCGATGTCTGTTTGGAAACCTAAGAGAATGATAACGTGACATGTGTTTTTTTTTTGATTCAGGACTTCTATTCCACAACAAGCAAGCTAATGTTAAGGGGCGGAGGGCCTAAGCAGGGCCCAAAATTAGGGTGTGCTTACAGAAGGCATGTGGCCATAGGAGGAGGGTGTAAATGAAGTTTGCCAGTGGATGTTTGGGGTAGCAGCAAGTCAGAAGGACGTGACCTATTTTTTTTTTAATTCAAAATTTCTCCCAGAACTTGATCAATACCTGCTGTTGGATGGGGTTAATAATATGTAAAGTCGAGTCTAGTTGCTTCAATAACAGAGTGAACGAAAATCATGCATGCGCAACCAAGACAGACAAGCCCCTATATCCCAAGGAATCTCGTACCCCTCACACACTCAGATATCTACCCTTTTTCGGTTCACTCAATTCAAAAATAAGATTATGATTACTCGACAATGCACTTTTTTACTTTCGCAGACTCCAGGAAAATATGGCTTTGATGTATTGATTTACGCGGTGGTCGTACGAATGCCCAAGTTGAGAGTCCGCCCATGAGAAAAAGCCCTGTCCACATTCGTATCGTCCATTGAATACTGGTGTCGTGAGGTGAGAACTCAAAAGTCAAGTTATATGAGGGAAAAGTAAGGGGAACTTCTATAGGGGATGTCTCCGCTGCTGTTGCTGCCGCTTCATTCGAGATATGAATGACATCGGCTTCACCGCTGACTGGTTCCTCTGTGAGTGGTGCAACCTCTGCTCGTGAAACTCCACCAAAGAAATCAGTGATGAGTACTTGGTCTATTGGGCGCCCAAAGAGGTCACTACGAACACCAGGGTGTGAATTGATTCTTGCTGGGTCATAAATATTGAACTACGGGAGCAATATTGTCAGTCAGCCATCTGAAAACAACAAGTGGGAAACTGACAAGATCCCGCATGGACATTTGACTTGTTTTATTGATGCCCTCCATATATTCGAGGATATAGTGAGTGAAAGAATCAATGACGGCAACTCCAATGTCATTATCATTCGCATACTGAGTAATGAGCATCGACATTTGATGATCAAATTTTACGATGGACTTACAGAGTATGAGTTTTCACCAACTTGTGAGGAGCCAGTAGCAAGGATGTTGGGAGAGTAAAACTTGGAAAACATGCTATTAGCTTGACAAGTATCGATCATGAAGAAAATCTCGTTGTATCTGGCACGATACGATGAACGAGAGAGTCCGAGTATTGAGAGTCAGAAGCGTACCGCTTTTTCTGATACATCTGTTCAAAGGCATCTGCAATGTCGAAAGCACTGATTTCCTCGTTATCCTGAAACTTGAGAAACTCGTTCCCACCATGGCCAGTCATGTACACGAAAATGTTGGAACGTTCATCTGTCAAGAGACGCTTGGATCGAGGGACAGAAGGCTCCATCCTACCAGTGAGCACCCGGATGAAGTTCTCAACAGTCACTTCGTAGCCGCGATAGTCAACCTCGATGTTGTCTCCATAAAGATCCAAATGTCGTCCAGGATTGGCGTATACGCTGCCAGGAAACTTATTTCGCAAGTTGCAGGATGCATCGTCCGCGAGCATCAGAATGATATTCGAGTCGGGGATACCTAGGCGCTTCACGGTTCGGTACCTGGAGGAAACTCATATACTCTTGCCTAGGAAAGAGCTGATGCATTGCACGTACATTCCGAGTGCATTTGCCATGTGCTGAAGGATTCCAAGGGTTGGCTCACACATCAGAAAGAGTGGTGATGACGCACTCTATAGTTAAACCAATAGCGCGAGGCACAGACGAGCACAGCCCAATTATTTGTGTGTGCAGACGGGCTGGAGACTGCATTTTTGTCAAAGAAATTATGTATGGCCGCCGTGTTGAGAGCCCATACGGAGGATAGAAAGCCAAAGAGGTAGAGGAAAGGAACCGGACGCATTCGTGATGAGATTCACACACTCCTTGTCCTCCTGCCACCATTATGCACGGTAACCACTAGGTTTCCTTTGTTTTACCTCCGACTTAATGACTTAAAGGGCTTGTTGAATACGACGATGATTCACAAAGTGACTCAGAAAAGCCCTCTAGGGTTCACAATGTGAGGATTCCTCGGCTTCCCTGTCGGGTTTTGGGTGTTTCCCTTTGCTCGCTGCCTCTTTTTGTTTCTGTTTGGGATAGGATAAAGAGCTAAAGTCAGGCCATAAACCTTCGACAGACTGTGAGTACACTTTCCTCACTACCTCTGTGTTGCTCAATATTCTCAGTACGACGGACAGCAAAATCACAGATCATAATCAAACGTCCAAACAATGCTCATAAAAATCATCCTCGGTCGCTACTTTCCGAGCAGGTCAAAGGAAGCTCGTCTCAGTCTTCTTCCGAGCAGCAAATTCGTCATACTGGCAACCACCGCATCTCTTCTGATGCCCAGATCCCTTCGGAACAACCAATTGGCCTAGACCTCCCTCCTGATCCTGCGGAGGACGATCTTGATCGAATACGAACTCTCCTGAGACCTCCACCGATACCAGGAGTCATAGACTGGGGAATACCAGGCCCTTCCACCGCGCCGTGCGATCCTGCTATCAAGGCCTGTCTTCATCTTGCACTTCCATTTTATCGACTCAATGTGGTCCTCATCGCTGTTAGACCAAACTAGCACGATTTTCTGCACTCAAAAATGACCCAGACAACCCGAAGCATTTCAACGATTCCCTGATGTCCAACCGCTCCTTCCACAACCCACATCTTTACGCCAAACTTGTCGAGTTCGTTGATGTCGATGAACGTACGACCAATTTTCCAAAAGATATATGGGATCCCGATGATGTTAGTGAGGACTGGTTCGCTGACAAAATTGGTGAGTCTTGATAGTCTGAAGTCTTTGGATCCCTCTAGAACCAGCATTAATACCACTTCTCTTCACTCTTCTGTATCACTCGGTCAACCGCAATTATTTCCGGTTATCTCGTTCACTTCACTTGGTGGTGCCTGGATATACAACGTTTCAACCATTAATGTTTGTCACACTGGCATTTCGCATTCTCATATGTCGCTCACCACAAAGCCGAACAACAAAAACTACGTGCAGAACAACAAGTTAAAGCTCAAATATCTGGTAAACGCTCACAGATTCCATTCATGTCTTCCGCTTCCTCGTCAACTTCGATCTCTGCTCCTCTTGCACCACCTTCAATTTCAACTGTTGCGCTGTCAGGATCCCAACGTAATGAAAGGGAACATAAAATTTATGGAAGAGATCAAAAATACTATGATGTGCATTCAAGTGTTTTGGGAGGTGGCAAAAAGCCGAATAGGTATCAGCCGTATGGCGTTGGCGCTCGGGGTCACGGGGAATCTTTTCCGGGCAAGCTGAAGGAGAATGCCTGGTATGGCTGAAAGTTGGATCTCTGTTCGACGGTTCAAATAATATTGCTCTGGGCTGTATTATGACAGTTTCAAATAATTTATCTTTCTCAGAATCAGCTGGCCTTGCGATAATAGCACGAATTCGTAATCAAGATGAAGTATTTGAAGGCAGGATCAAGAAATGGGAGTCGACAGTCGATATTGTCCATGTGTGTCAGTAAACCGAGACTGACGTGATTGGTATCAGCACGAGTACTGCCGTCCTTTCCCTCTAAATTTTTTCTCTTTCCGTTATCCTCTCGTTGCCCAGCATCGCTGTATACAGAACGTATATTTAAAACCTGTATGGTGGCATATGCTTTCGTCAGGGAGCTGGTGTCATGGGACGTCCATTCGTCTGAAAACTGGTATCATCTGTACATCCACTTCGACGTTCTGCATCCTCCCTCTTCATACAACTGTTTGATGGTCGGCCTCAGACAATGTCTGTTCTCTGAGACATGAGCAAATACCAATTTAATCAGGTCTGGAAAGATCAATGGCCTAGTCAGGAGAAGCACATAGTAACTATTGACTAGGGATGAAAGTCTAGATCAATTTCATAGAGGTTCTTTTTTGTTTATCACTATAGCATCTATGAATGTTGCTTTATTCTGATGGAAAAATACAGAGCCTGGAGAAGCCCAAAGACATAGGATTTGAGCAGGTCAGGATATCAGTACCAAAAAGAAAATCGTACACCATATATCTTACAATCGCTCAATGCCCCAAGCGTCTTCTTCCCTCTTCTTCAGTCTTCGTGACAGCCTTAATCTTCTCACTGCCAAGTTTCCCATGGACACACCACTCGCAAATCTACTGAAGTTCGGTTATGTGAATCTGAAGGACGACACTGTAACAATTCCCCCAATATAACCTCATGCCTCACGTTCAGATACATGCCTTAGAGTAGTCTGTAGAGTAGGGTTTCTTAGCTTCAACCTTCGTTCCAAACACTGGATTTAGAGATCATAACATAAGGTTGAAACTGCTCTAACCATCCGCTTAGAGTGATATGTGTCTACCAAATCATAGTCTTCGAAAACACTCCACACATCAGTCATGACACATCCTTTTTTTCTCAGATATCGTCTGTGGCTCACCGTAGATGGAAACCCAGTTGGGTTTGATAAATAGTCACAGACCAAGTCTGGTGCTTCGCCCGTGATTATCTACTTGCCTGACGTAGCTGCGGTCCTTATCGAATCAGGATGAAGAATAGAAAATGCGGTCTACAACCGAGCTCCCAGCTGAGAGTTTTCTTCGAGAATGACTCACCAGATTTACCAACAAAATATCATGGTTCCACCAGCTCATAACATTGAAAGTGAACTGAGAGGGAGAACTCCATTGATGATTTGATTTTGTATTGGGGAATCATCCGTGAGGAGTGACAATATCTCTGGAAGGTGATAACACAGATGTGAAGGCCAAATACTTGGGTGATCAAACAGTCAGTGCACTTTGAAAGTCGCTTTAGCAACGCAAGAGCGAATGCAGTCATTTGAGGCCCTCTATTGGCTCTGCTTCAACGTATGGTCCCATACTGCTCAGCTTCTATTGCAAAGTGAGGATTTATTGGATACTCACGGACACCATTTGTTGTCCCAAACAGTGTTATAACAGGTTCGCTCTGGCTTTAAGCACCTTGACGACCCTGATCATTAAATATATGACGCATATAAATCCTCTGATGAAGCTTAGATCCTGCTTCTTCAATCACCCCAATCTCCTCTTTCGTCAGGTCCGGAACACCCTCCGTGTCCAAAAATTCCTTAATACGCACCACCTTGGCTGAGGTGCTGTTTGGACGTC
>Ga0153959_1000046_pt1 | contig 84035 bp, 111 predicted proteins | sample TSFL043MetaG_FD_104685 | JGI IMG/M metagenome (GOLD analysis project Ga0153959, IMG submission 104685) | Attine ant fungus gardens microbial communities from Florida, USA - TSFL043 MetaG | ecosystem: Host-associated > Fungi > Mycelium > Unclassified | place: USA: Florida, Wekiwa Springs...
AGTCAAAACAAAACCCTACAAATTTTGTTATGTGGAACAAATGTCTGGCTCATGCTGGAGCAGAAAAAATTTGTCAGATAATGGCAGAGAACCTTGTTGATAGACTAAACATCTGTAGTGAATTATTAATAGGGGGACTATGCGAGGACTGTGTCTATAGCAAATATACTGCATACCCATATAATAAATCCAGGGAAAAGGAAATTCTTGAATGCATATATATTGATATATGAGGACTGTACCAGGTACAATCAGTTGGAGGTGTACTGTATTTCATGATCATTATGGATGGGTTTTCATCATATTGAACAGTCACCTTCCTGAAATTTAAGTCAACAGAAGTCACATTGAACATATTCAAAAGCTTCCATACTGAGGCAAAGTATTAAACTGGGAGAAAGCTAAAATAAGTACAATTAGACATGAGCAGGAAGTAGTACAATAATGTATAGGAATGTTATTGTGATAAATAAGGATTAGACTTTGAGTTCATGATACCCTACACACACCAACAAAATAGCACAGCAGAACAATCAATGCACATCATACTGGATGGTACCCAAACAGCCATGGCTGAGTCTGGACTGCCCATGAAGTACTGGGCAGATGCTATATGAATAGTGTAATGATCCTAAGTTTGAGTGGTGTAACCCTAACCCAGATTGCACTCTATGTTAGAGTAGGCAAAGAGAACTTGTTAGAGTCCTCACTGGATTGTATGCAATACTTATACAAGTCCAAAGATTTGTACATGTTTACTGATCTGACATAATTACCTAATTAAAAGAAAAGGAAATAAAAAGAAAAATAAATAATAACTTAGGGGAATTTGGTGGTTTATGACAAATAGTAGTCTATGTTCAAAATCTACTACCTAACTTACAACAACCAAAAACAATTCCAGCTAAACTATGGTCTGGACAATGCCAGGATATATCTCATTTGTGACCTTTTGACTGTACCTCCTATACATATGTTCCACTGGACCTGAATCTCTCCAAGTTGAATCCTAGATCTATTCAAACCACACTACTTGGATATTTTGGATGCAATGGTTACAAACTCTTGGACAAAGTTACTGGTACAGTCTTCAAGTTATGAGATGTTATATTTGAGGAGAGGACAACTCACATCATGAGACAACCAACCCTGGCTGTATTCTATGATGACAATAATCTATTTATTTACAATCCTTTACCCAACAATGAGACTACTAGCTCTGACAACAAGGCTAGTACAGATCCAATACTCTTACCAATACAAGAAATTGCTCCAAGACTCCTAGCCAATTATGACTTATACAAGAACAATAAAGACATATAGATAACTCCAGCTGATGATAATTCTACTGCTATTATAGAAAAAGAATTAGGTAAAGCCTCTGAAATTCCACCTTTTGCACTAAGAAGATCTCAAAGAACTGCAAGGCTGAGTACTTGACTACAAAAGTCTCTCAAATACCTCAACAGACCAATTACAAACAATGTTGAGAATGAAAACTGGATTCCGAGAATGTTTAAAGAGGCGATAAGATAACCAGACCTATAGTGAGAACCAATGGCTACAGAGATTATAATGTTGAAGGCTAGAAATGTTTATGAAATAGTACCATGATCACTAGGATGGAATGTAGTTGGATTGAAGTGGGTATTTGCTGTAAAATGGACAGAGGACAGAGGACTTGAAAAACAAAAAGCCCAGACAATAGCAAAGGGATTCACACAAGTCATAGGTGAAGACTACAGAGAAACCTATGCTTCTGTTGCTCAGTTAGAATCTATTCACCTTGTTTGTGCTATAGTAGCATTCTGACAGCTTTGGCAGATTGATTTTGTATCTGCTTTCCTTAACAATAATAACACTTATGATATCTACATGGAACAGCCGAAGAGATTTGAGGAAGGGAAAGATGACCATGTTTGGAAATTACAGAAAACCCTTTATGGAACTATGCAAGAAGCCCATGATTGGGTGGAAAACTTAGACAAAACCTTTTAGTGTCATAGATACTACAAGTCACATGCTGATCCTCGAATCCAATCAAGAGTCTATAGTAACGAACTTACATTAACCTTTACTTGGACCAATGATGTTCTAGGAGTCTCTTCTACTGTAGAAGAAGAACAATCAGCCAAATCTCAACTAGGGTCAAGCTATGAGATTCAAGACCTAGGAGAAGCAAAACTAATACTTAGCATGTACATTGATAGGAACTTACTAGAAGACATCACCTTGTCATAATGTCTATATTGTGAACGTCTCCTCAAGTGGTTCAATATGGATATGTATTCATCTACAACAACCTCTTTCCCTCCTGGCTTGATACTTTTAGCAGAAGACTGCCCCTTTATACCTGATAAGATAAATAAGATGAGGAACATACCATTTCGTGAAGCCTTAGGATTGCTTATGTAATTACAAGTTGCTACAAGACCAGAAAAGGAACAATGGACTATGAGATCACATATAAAGAAGATGGTGATCTTGAACCTGTTGGTTATGTTGACTCTGATTATGCTGGATGCAAAGATACTAGATGATCCACTGAAGATAACATTTTCATGATAGCAGGGAGGCCAATCTCTTGGGAGTGCAAAAAACAAGACACAGTAGCACTATCTACAGTGGAGACAGAATTCATGATGTTCTTAAGGGCAACTACTTAAGCCTTGTGGTTATCAAAGTATTTTGATGAAGTAGGATTACCAATCCCAAGACCACTCAAGATTTTTGCAGATAATAGTGGTTTTATCTCCAATAGTCTAAACAATAAGAACTACTGATGCACAAAGTATATTGATGTTCAGGATTATTTTATCAAGGAACAAACAAAATTAGGCAGCGTTATATTTTAGTATACCCTAACAACTGAGAACATAGCTGACATTTTAATGAAGGCGCTAACATGAGATACACTATGCAAATTTGTACATAGGATGGGACTCAGCCTAAAAGTTGAGAATATATCAGTCCAGAGAGAGTGTTAATGAGGACTGACTCACAAAGGTTTCAGTTCTATTGTCTTAAGTGAAACATACTAGTATATTTAGCTGAGACATAACATATATTGGCAGGTACTTAACAGTTGAGTTACATAGTTAGAACCTCAGTTAATCATCTACTAGGTATCATCTGAGGTAAGTCTCCTCTGCCACTTACTGTATAACTATGAACTTAACTCTCACATAGTTATTTCATCTTTCAGTTACTGGTACTCTTGAAAAGAGGTTTGACCAGAGCACTTATCTTGGTGTCTATTACCTAATCCCAATGGGATTGTTCCATGACAATCAAGTTCTATGACAGAGGCTAAAGGCTAGGGTGGGGTGGTAGATATTGTGAATGGAAGGGGTAGAGAGGTCTTTAGGTAGATAAATTTTTTTGGAAAACAAATATTTGGAGGTAAAGAGTCTGTCATTTAGAGTACTTTTCTTGCTCTTCACTGCCTAGGCTACTGACTGTATAGTTGGTGCTTAGGAGGCATGCTTACAACACATGCCATAGGGTCTGCCACTGTGTTCCTGATTGTCTCTTACTCATTTGTATTTAGAGTAGTTGGCTTTATAATTGATGATAAAAAAAAAAAACTACTCTGACACATCTTTTCTTTAATAGTGCACTTATAGATGAGCTTTGGAATACATTCATTCTGGACCTTGGAGCAATTTATTTGACTCATAAATCACAGTTTCCATCCTATACTATCATTTTGGACACAGTCTGTGATATACAGAAGTTTATTGCAGAGATGGATGATCCTTTTCTGAGGAAGCTAGAGAATCTCCTTACAACATTTGAACATGGAACACAGCACTTGTTCAATAAAAAGTACCTCTATTACTGATTTCTTTACTTGGAAGGCTTAATTTCTATGTAAAAATACTGTAGTAGGCTTGAAAAAGTAAAAAATTCTGCCAATTTCCAGCTGAGAAAAAATTGACCCTCTATAAAGGCATACTCTAATAAGACATACCCTTTGACCACGACTAAGGGGTATGCCTTATAAGAGGTTTGACTACAAGTATCAGTCATCATTCACACCCAGTAAAAACTTGTCCTGGGACTACTACAGCTGAAATCATCTCCACAAGGGCCCTACTCTCTCAAACTGGTGTTTGCCCACATTCCAGAAGTCTTGGGAATATTCTTATCACAAAACAATTACATTTGACTAAGTACCCTTGGTGTGCTTCTTCGGCTCTTTACGTTTCCTACCAATTATTGACCCGAGTGGGTTCCCAATCTTGGACTTCTCATCTTTTTTGAAGGTGTCATCACATTTTGACATTTTCCTCTTCTTCCTCGGTGAAGGATTCTCTTGCATTTCATTTCCTTCTTCCACCTGTGATATACTACCACGTGTCTTTGTCTTCTTAATGTCTCGGGGCTGAATCATAGCTCAGTAGCAGAATAGACCTGAAAGTTGGATCCCTACCTTTGCAATGGCAACTTCGTCTTGCTTCCTATCCCTCCTTTGCATTACCTGCACATTCTCGATTGAGAATTCGACAATCAACGAGTTCTTTCCATTCTTCCTGGGCCCCTGATCAATTTCTTCCCGCACCCGTCTCATCTTCAAGTCATCCCGCTCTTTCTCCGTTTTCTGCTTTTCTGTCCGTAATAGATCCTCCATCTCCTCTTTGTACCACTGTTCCAATAATGATCCAGTGCTGGGGTTACAGTTTGCCCATCGAAGAACACGAAGGGCATCCGAATGACTGTGCATTTCCACGAACCCATAGCCCTTGCTTCGACCCTTACCTGTTATAGTATCAATACGATCCTGCTGGCGCACAATTTTAACTTGTTTAATGCCTGTCGAACGACCAGTGAACCGTTTGTGCTTTTTCGCATTTGTGCGTGAGACTGAATTGGTCTCGGTTTCATCAGGCCGGGCGAGTTCGTCAGTTGTTAGGCCAGCTCGGCTACCTTCTTTAACTTCAACCTCAAAAGCGCGGACGGCATGGATCGTGAGACGCTTAAGAACACGCTCGGTAACAAAGAGGGGGATCTGGCGGATGCTTAGTCGTGTTGGAGAGATGTACAATAAGGGATTGGATTTCAAAAGCGCCCGGCGTGCATTATAAGAACTTGTCCGTCGTTCTAGATCTGATGGAGTTATATTTTGGGAGAGTGGAGAGTTGGGTAGAATGACTGAAAGCATTTCGAGTGTCAGTATACTACCGAACCATAACGGAGAATCCTTACCTCCCTCCTTGAGCAGGTACATATTACGCTTATCTGCTTTTTGTCGGGCTCTTTCACCTTCTTCCTTGAGCTTTGAAGCCTGATCACGGGTAACAGCTCTAACGACATCGAGTGTTCTTCCATGCAAGACCAAACTTTGTGCTAGACTAGATGATGGATCAGGTGTCAGGATAGATGGTAAAACAAATGGGTTTTTCTTGGCGGGCTATAATCTGGGCATTAACAAAAATACAAATCGCAGGTGCGTAGACTCACTGCTGGCATGTCACCAGTAGTCTCCCTACGCAAGAGATCGCTTTGTTCGATGACCTTATCGGTATCTTCTTTGTTCCAAAAACATGCAAAGCCAGTGCCTCGAGATTGACCAGTTTCAGGATCCGTGACAATTCGGGCATAGCGCAAGGGACCGAATGCACGGAAGAGCATGCGCAGTTCGTCTTCTGTAGCGGCGAAGGGAACGTTACGAATGAAAAGGGTTGTGCCGACATCTGTAGTGGGTAAAGAAGGTTTGACGAGTTCCTCTCTACCAACCTCCTCTTCGTCCTCCGAAGGTGAGCCATCATTGTCGTCGTCTGAGTGGACTCCGATCTGTGATTCCGCATCTGGATCATCGTCGCTTTCTTTGTCACTTCCAAAATCCTCACCCTCCTCGGTGAGTTGTTCGATCCTTGCCTTTTCTTGTTCCCATTTATCTTTACTCAGTGCCCAGTCCACTGAAATAATTCTCTCATATACCTTCTCCGCTTCCTTGACATTCTCGCCATCGTGTTCCATTCCTTCTCCCACATCCGCTTTTTCAGCCTCCTTCTTCTCCAGCCGCTTCTGTTTCTTCTTTTTCTGTTTATCTGAGATCAATTCTAGTGCTGTCCCAGCCCTAACGAGCTTGCCGTTGCAACCTTCAATGGCCCTCTCTGCGTCCTTCTTACTCAGCATCCAGACAAAAGCGAACCCCTTCGCTCGTGGTTTACTGGTGCTGCTATCAGTAGCACTTCTCTCTCCGCTTTCCACATTGACCTCGGCCGTTGGGACATCGATTCGATATATTGGACCATAGGGAAGGAAAACTACTCGGATATCTTGTTCAGTAATTTTCCATGGCAAGTTTCGAACAATCAGTCGGCTGCCATGACTTGGTGCCAATCCTCCCGCAGAAGTCGTGGAATTTTTCATGTTCACTCTGGAATTTGACCCAGAGGTACTGGTAGCGGGGATGGGTTTGGCGAGATTTTCGAAACGCTTTTTGAGTATCACAGAAAGGAGGGAGCCTTTGTAAACGTGCGCGTGGAGTTTGGTGGCGGCGTTATTGGCGGCGGCAGGTGTGGAGAATAGGATGTGAGCTGGAGGCTGCATGAGTGAATGACTGCGGTTCCAGGGGCTGACGCACCGACGCTTAGATCTTCTGTACCATCTTCTGATTTGAATGGCCAATCAACTTTCTCTGCACCTTCGTATTTACGGATCTTTTTCCAGAGTTGTTTTGAATCGATTGATTGAGGTAGACCAGATACGATTATAGTACGAATGGCAGCACGATCACAAGGAGTTTTCTGGACAGGTGGAGGTGGAGGTCGGGGTTCTTTCTTGATTTCACCATCTTTCGATTTGGACTAATAATTGCGTCAATCCAGAGGTCAGTTCGTGATTGCACTGAACCACACCTTGCGGTCAGCCCAGTCAACCCGTAGTTTTCTGCCGTTCAGGACAATGCCTTCGTTCAGAATTTTGTTATATGCAGATTCTGCATCATCTTTTATAGAGAAGGAGACATATCCTACGCCTTTTGAGACACCAGTACCATGTTCTGTGATAACAAAAGCAGAGCGCACAGGTGCGATATCTGAGAAAAGAGTCTGAAGGTCGACCGAGGTAGCCGTATAAGGCAGATTCGAGACGAAGAGTGTGGACCTGACTTGAGATCAGGATATGACCTCCTCATAGATATATTGCGCACCCATGAGCAGTTAGTTTTTCTTCGTCGTCTCTGTCTTTGCGTTTGCCGAGGGTCATGGCACAAGAAGACTCTCTTACTTGTGATGATATTTGGCCTTGTGATGCCAGCGACTGCAGTTGGAGCTATTACTTGGCTTCAGTAGCCTCAATCGCCGAGCTCACAGATGGGGGCAGTGATGAGGTCTCTATAGGCGTTCTCGAGGAATGCTGAGGTAGGTTCCAAATTATTCTCACGGAGGACACATTCTGATTTTACCCCAGCGAGCAATCTTTTGGAGAGGGATCAAGTTTGAATAATCGACCTTGTCATGATCGCACTCGAGAGACTTGTCGAGTCGATAATTCCGTACAGAGCCATATTCAGATCTCCAGCCAGGCGTGTAGCATTTCTAGTTTATTATCAAATACTGACCTCTCCACTCAGGCGAAAGGCCAGTGTACTCACTCACCAAGCCATTGTACTTCCTTTCTATATTCTTGTAGATATTCAACCTCCTCCGCATTCCCCAATTTCGGTTTTAGACTCTCAGCTTGTATGTACAGTTTCATCTGGAGTGTTTACAATTACAAAATGGGCAGTGTGAACGTGAACATTAAACATCAACTTCATCAGAACAACAGACGAGGAGCATAGTTTTGGTATTTACTGGCTCAGGATGGTGCGAACAAAGGATTCGTAGTTGATGTTTCCATCTCTGGACAAACAAAGTGTTGGAACGAGGCTACGACGATGAGATTACAAGATACTTACGAGCCGATCTGGACGCCTTTAAGCAGTTCGTCCACTTCATCATCAGTCATCTTCTCTCCAAGCTGTGTTAGCACATATCTCAATTCACCAGCTCCAATGAATCCGTTGCCTTCTTTGTCAAACACCTGGAATCCACGAATAAACTCTTCTACAGTTCCCGCAGGCTTAAACCCGTCAGGACGATTCAAAATGGTGAGGAAAGTCTTGTAATCAACTAATGAACACAGGATTCAGTTACTACGCAATTCAGCAGACGAAATGACACGTACCATCACGGGGCGCTGCAGTGACAATCTCATCTACTTCTTTCTGGGTTGGATTTTGTCCTAGAGCACGGAGGAGATCACCGAGGACCTCGCGAGGAACAGCACCTGCACCACGTTTATCAAACAGAGCAAATGCCTCTTTGTATTCTGGTATTTCACTCTAGATTTGTCTGGTGGGACTAGTATCAAAAGAGAGTCCAGAGAAGACGTACCATGGTGAGTGTCAGGGGATGATGGCAAACTTAGCATAGTGACTGCTTATGTAAAAATTGACTGGGCAGCTTTTTTCCCAGTTTGCCTCACTCCTGGGGCCCACCAAGGGTGACCCTCAGGTGCTTCCATTACCCGTACTCATAGTCACTAAAGGAACGGGTGACCCTCCAGACCCATTTGTATGAACAGGCTTCAGATTTCTATCACCTCATGCATAGATGTCATCAGTCCTGGCCACTAGTAGTTCACGGTGAATCGTGGATTCAAACGTCATTCGGCGTTTCGATGTCTCTGTTGAGCTACTGATGAGTATATCTTTTCCAATACTACGTATGGGTCGATGGCGTAGTTGGAAAGCGCATCTGTCTAACTGAGTTAATTCTTGGGCAGACAGAAGGTCCTCAGTTCGAACCTGAGTCGACGCATAAAGTGGAGATTTAAATCTCCACTTGAATTGAGGGGAGTGTCACTATCTGACACTCTCCTCAATTCTTATTTGTAGCATAGCAAGTTTTTTCTCAAAAAAATTCAAAATCCATTCGTGATTCAAAAAAAGATTCGCTCCCTGTGCAACTTGTAGCTTATTCTTCAAATGACTACATTGCTGGTTGTGACATGTTGCAATACCAAGCACAAGTCCTGGCTCCCTTGAGCTATAGTCTAATATTATATTTGATTGGTATACAATCCTAGTGTGAATAAAGTGAATATAGTAAGCAAGCAGGAGACGTCTATGACTTGTCCTTGAACAGTTTTTGGATGGCAGCAGTCGAGTACGACTTGGGACGCTCAAGAGCTACAGAAACCGGTCAAGTACATCAGCAATGTATCAATTCAAGACTCACGAGCACCGAGGGCACGATCCCAGATGAGCTGAGCGGCCACACCAAAGGCACGAGAAACACCAAAGAGAACAGTGTAGTACTGCATCTGGGTCAGACCATAATGCGCGAGGAGAATACCCGAATGAGCATCGACGTTGGGCCAGGGGTTCTTGGCCTTTCCAGCCTACATATATGATGAGAGACCGAAAAAAGATCGATATCCGGTCCGGCATACCTCGAGGAGAATGTCAGGAACAAGTTTGTAAATCTGGCCGACGAGCTTGAAGTTTTTGTCATCAGGGAGGTGCTTGAGAGCGAATTCGCGTTGGGCAGTGTAGCGAGGATCGGTTTTCCTCAGGACGGCATGGCCATAACCAGGGACGACCTGGCCGGCCTTGAGAGTGGACCAGATGTAGTCCTTGACCTGCTGGTCGGAAGGTTCCTCGCCAATCTTGGCTTGCATCTTGCGAAGCCAGACAAGAACCTCTTGGTTGGCGAGACCGTGAAGAGGGCCAGCAAGACCATTGAGGGCAGCACCATAGGCGAGGAAAGGATCCGACAAAGCGGATCCGACAAGTTTGCCGGTGTGGGCCGAGACATTACCGCCCTCATGATCACTGAATGCAAGATGAATGGAAGAACAAGGAGAGCGGTGATTCGACGGACCTGTGGATGGTGAGATAAAGACGGAGAAGCTCGACAAAGGCAGGATTCTCGCTAAAACCAAGGAGATGGGCAAGGTTCCAAGAGTAGTCTTTGGCAGGGTCGATAGCGGGGGGTTTGCCGAGACCGTAGACATTGCGGTAGATGCGGGCAGCAATATTGGGGAGCTTGGCAATAAGATCCATGGAATCCTCAAAGGTCGGGCCCCAATAATCCTTCTTGTTCATACCATCCTGATAGGCCTTGGCAAAGGCAGAGCCATGGTTGAGCTATAAAGGGAGGATGATGAGCAAAAAGGCAGATGTGTAGGGACGAGACAGACGGCGGTGACAGCCATGCTGAACTGGCTCATGGGGTGTAGGTTCGGAGGACATCTGTCGAGAATCTCCTCGACAAAGGAAGGGATGGAGGCACGGGCGGCCCAGTCCTTGGAGAGGTCGGCGACCTGGTCCTGGGTGGGAATTTCGCCGGTAACCAAGAGCCAGAAAAGACCCTCTGGAAGGGGTTCCTGACCGCCGGGAGCCTTTGGGAGCTCATTTTGGATGTCGGGGATGGTCTTGCCACGGAAGCGGATACCTTCCTCTGAGATGAAAAAGTGAGGAGGGAGGAAAATCAAGGACGGTGAAAGGCAACGTACCGGGGTCGAGGACGGAGCCATCCCAGATGAGGGCAGGAAGGCCACGCATGCCGCTGTGAAGAAGGTCAGAGAAGAAGATAGCTGGTTGCGCTGTACGTGCCCATAGAGCTGGTCAACCTGGACGGGAGAAAATGTTTTTTTGCCATGGGCAGCGCGGGTAGCCTTGACCTGAAAGAAAATGGGTGAATGGGCGACAAAGAAAGGTGAGAAATTACAATTTCGAGTTGTTCGGGGATGAGTTTGGCAACGCGGTCCCTGAGGGAGGTGGAAGCGTAGCGGACACTGGCAAGGCGTAATGGGAGAATACGAGACTTGGAAAAGTGTGAGTGATATGTGTGCAAGCACCAAGAAAAGGACATACAGCCAACATGACGGTACTGAGAGAGAAGAGAGTTATTTTAGAATGGAACAAGCCGGAAGGGCCAACACGTGACTTGAATGTTTTTTTTTTTGGATTGAGCTTTCTTGATTTGAGAATGGCGCTGCTGCCCCAGGTGAGTGGCTTCAGTGAATGGAAGGGCAGTGGTAAAGCTTGGTGGACAGAAAAAACATTATCGACAGCGAGCGCACGCGAATCCATTTTCGGATCACACGCTGGTGTATCCGGCTCGCCCGGAGGAGATGGGGTGGGAGGCGGTGTTTGCGGGCGGCGGGGCGGCGGAGTGGGCGGACATTGGGTGTGGGTTCGGCGGGCTGCTGGTGGCGCTCGGGCGGCGGTTTCCGGAGCGGCGGGTGGTTGGGCTGGAGCTGCGGGTGCAGGTGACGGCGTATGTGGAGGACCGGATTGCGGCGCTGCGGGTGGCGGAGGCGGGCAAGTTTGGGAATATCGGGGTGTTGCGGACGAATGCGATGCGATTTGTGCCGAATATTTTTGGCAAACAGTCGTTGTCGGCGCTTTTTTTTCTGTTTCCGGACCCGCACTTTAAGACGCGCAAACATAAAGCGCGCATCATCTCGCCGACGCTCCTCGCCGAGTACGCGTACGTCCTGCGCGTCGGCGGCATCGTCTACACCATCACCGACGTCGAGGACCTCCATCGCTGGATGCTGACTCATCTCTCCCAGTTTCCTCTCTTTGAGCACGTCGACGCAGACACCCTCCGTGCAGAGGGCCATGGCCCCGTCCTCGACGCCGTCTGCTTCAGCACCGAGGAGGGCATCAAGGTCGACCGCAACGGTGGCAAAAAGTGGCTTGCCTGCTTCCGTCGGATCCATGTTCAGAGATAGTTTGTATTTTGTGTTAGTTAGAGCTCATCGCTGCCTTCATTTCCCCGTGCACTACCTTGCCGGCCTCGGCTGCCAGCCTGAAAATCTCTTCAAATTGTTCCATTTGCAGCCGAGTCTCCATCGTCACCAGCGCCACCCTGCCTGTCCTGGGCATCGTCGCCACCGTCACATGCGGCACATCGTTCTCCTCCAGTGTCGTCAGATCCAGCATCGCAGACGTCGAGTGCACTCCGCCCGTCACCGCACACACGAAGTCCAGCATCGGGATGCCTGCACCCATAAGCGCCAGTGTCGTCCCGTTGAGGCATGCCTGCAGTAGTCCCCCGTCTTGTTGTAGCACCGTAATATACACATCTATCCCTGAGCGAGGATAGAGTTCTGTCTGAACTACGGCCTCAAATGTAGACTTGATCGTCGCCGCCAGCTCCAGCACCCGCCTGTCCCATAGTTTTTTATAAGTTCGTGTTCGCTGTTGACAACGCTGACTTACTTGTCCCCTCGTCCAGCCCTCCGTCGTTCCCCTGTACTGAAGGCAGCTACATTGACCTCGACATGCAGATGAGCCCGGTTGTGCAGCGTCTCCGACCTTGTTTTCCCTTCTCGTGGTCCAAAGACCGACACCATGACCTCGGTCAGTCCGTGGCTGATCACCGCAGACCCGTCTGCCTCTCCCTGCTGCCCCAGCTTGATCCTCATCTCTCGCAGCTCAAACTGACGCCTCCCGTCAGACCGATACCCACCCTCGTTCAGTATTTCAACTCGACTTGCCTGTTCCTGTGTAATTCATATTCTACCCGCAATATGTCACCACTCACCATGATCAAGCTGCAATTTCCGGAAATCACCGGCTGCCTCTTGCTCTTTGACGATGGCCAACCCCGCATTGCCAGTGTCTATACTCGATACAGATCTCTATAAAGTATGTCTGTTGCTCGACACCCATGATCGCCCACCCTCACTATGCAAAGTTGACAATGCAGCAAGCCATCCTCCAACATTTTCCAGACGTGCAGGCCACCTATCGCTTTACAAATCGCAATGATAACATAACGTTTTCTCATGAGTCTTTCCAGAGTCTTTGTGCTTCCGTAGCCCGTCAGCCTATCCATATCCCATCCATTATCTCCCATGCTCATCTCGTCTAGTCTTTGCCAACCTCACCCTCTCTCCTTCAGAACAAGTTTGGCTGCAAACTCAGTGCCCCTGGTTCTCCAAGGACTACCTTGATTATCTCTCCGCTTTCCGCTTTAACCCTGACCAGGTCTCTATCCAATTTATCCCGGCCTCCCCACACACTTCACTCGGTCAAGTCGACATCCAAATCAAAGGCCCCTGGTCACAAACCGTCCTGTGGGAAGTCCCTCTCATGGCCACCCTTAGCGAAACATATTTCCAGATCGACAACACAGACTGGAACTATGATCATCAACAAGGTCACATTACCGTAAACATCTCTTCTGTCTCCACTCACACTTCTCAGACCTCGCATTTCAAAAAGGCAAATCATTACTCCAAGCTGGCTGTTCTTTCAGCGACTTTGGTACTCGACGACGCAGATCCTTCCATGCACAAGATCTGGTCATCCAAGCACTCGTACAAGCCTCGCATCAACCTTCCACTCATCCGCATGGTCGCTTCAACGGGACAAGTAACGTGAGTCTCTCTTCAAAAAGCCCGCAACAGCCTTCTCAAGTAGCATTCATAGGTTTATCTTGCCTACAAATACAACCTCACTCCCATAGGCACTATAGCTCAGTACGTATGATCTTGACCAATTGTACCAGGATCGCTTATGGTCATCAGTGAATGGTTTATGGGCGTATGTATTTCATGTCATCTTTGGTCCTGATCATCCAAAAGTGCTGAATAGATCGGCGCTTTGAGAGGATACATTCATGCCCATAATACCGCGCTCGAACTTTGGGAAAAAGCCTATCCAAACACGCCTAGCCTGCTCATAGCGCTCACAGATACCTTCACCACCCAAGCTTTCTTCCAGGTCAGTTCGAAAGCTCACACCTATCATACCCCTGTTTTCTCATTTCTCGCCTGCCAGGAAATCACACAAAATCCAGAACGAGTCAAAAAGTGGACTGGGCTACGCCAAGACTCGGGTGATCCATTCTCGTTCGCACTTCACGTCAAAGAGACGTATGAGAATCTCGGGATCAATTACCGTGAAAAACTCGTTGTGTTTTCTGATTCACTCGACGTTGAGAAAGCCATCAAGATCCAAGAACAATGTAATCAACTCGGATTCGAGAGAGGTATTGTCATTCTCAATGCACTGAGAGAATTATTCTCTCTGAAAACCATTGATGCGCAGTCTCATTTGGTATTGGAACATTTTTCACCAATGATTTCCGCACGCTTTCGAGTGGATCAGTAGAGAAGAATGAACCATTGAATATCGTGATCAAGCTGAGCTCTGTAGATGGTCTCTCATGTGTCAAAATCAGTGACGACCTGACCAAGGTAAATCCTTACCTCTCTCGCGCTTCCGTACTCTCAGGTTACCTTTCAGAACACGGGGGACAAAGACGTCGTAGATCGCATCAAACAAGCCCTTGGCGTAAATGCATCTTAAAGAATCCGTAGATACATGGTAGGAGCGAATGAACGCTCGACGTACAAGCCCAGTGCTTGGTTGAAATCATGAGAACCTAGTAAAGTTTTACACTAGACCAGAAAAGATGTGTTAGAGACAACGAGTCAACTATCCATGATCATAGAAACTCACTTTCATGATAGTCAGCAGCTAAAAGTCTGTAAAAAAAATCACATCCCTACTCAGTGATCTCTACCAATATAAAAAAAAGAAAAACCTACAGTTCCAAGGCAACTTCTCGAGGAATCCGTTCCATGAATTCTTGAATAGGGATATCTTCCTTAGGCCCGACTGTCTCATAATGCGACTTGAAGCTCATATATTCCACCAACTTCTCAGCAATAATGGCTCTAAGAAAAAGGACGATTTATGAAAATTCAAGAGAAAAAGGATTCATGAATGCGAACCGTTGACCGGATGGACAAGTCCCCGTCGTTGCTTCTGCATAACTGCCTACCCAAAAATCAAAAATCAAAAAAGAAGGAAAAACCACAATGCATGTTCTATCGAGATACTTACTTTCCACATCCAACATCACTTTCATGGTACCACTTGCCTTTGCGATATTTCGATGGACGACGAAGGAGAAGCCATCGGTGCTAGTGATACGGACCCAGTCCTTGTCAGAAGTCTACTAACTTGTCATTCTTTTTTACTCTCTCGAAAAGTGCCCATATATACACACCTCTGTGTTTTCAGATTGCATAACGAGGGGAAAAGTTATTGCTGATGCCATCAAATTGAATTAGGGATATCATTTTACACCTCGGCAGTTATGAGGAAACGGCTCAGGTCAAATATTGGACAGTCCGTTAAGTCGGACAGCATGAGGAGATGTCCTTCGAGGAGTATCATTTACAATAATAAATCCACATCTACACCTTTTGAATTCACAAAACGAAATGGTTAGCCATGCCCAAGGTTTGTACGAAGCAAGCTCATATAAAATGGTCCCCAACAACTCCTGGACTCAACAAAAGATGACATGTGGAGGACAAAGTACAAAGTACAACATCGACATTGTCAACCAATCAAATCTCAACAACACCACCACACTCCCTCCATCTCAATTCAAAACATGTCCGACGTTCGTGCTCTACTACGTGCAAAACGCCAGGAAGCCCGTATATCACATCCTCTCGCCTCCTATACTGCCTCGGGTCAACTCAGATGCATCATTTGCAGTACCCTCGTCAAATTCGCGTCCGCATGGGAAGGCCATCTCGGGAGTAAAGCACACAGAACACGCGTTGCTCGTATCAAGGAGGAAGAACGTTTACGAGATGCTGCAAGAATAAGAGAAGAGGTCGCAGACGCAGCACAGGAGGAAGAAGAACAAGAACAAGAAGAACAAGAGGCTCAACAGATGGTAGAACAGGCAGGCCACAAACGCAAATCCGCAGACTCTACATCCAATGAAACTTCCACCTCAAAAAAACCAAAACTAGGAGCAGTAGCAGCAGCAGGAGGATTCCCTGCGGATTTCTTCTCAGATCCTTCCAGCGCGGTGGTTTTTAGCACTCATTCCGACACCGACGATGAAGAGCCCATCGTATCCGCAGAATTACCTCGTTCTGCTCTTGACCTCGAGTACGAGAAATTTCAAAAGGAATTTCTGCAAGTGTCAGATCCCCGCGAGACTTACGAACGTGCAACCATCGTTGCTGAGCCTGAGCTGGTACCTACAGGTTCTGAAGGACTACCAGTTTCTGCTGCACACGAAGACGACCCCAAGGTGCAAGAAGGAAAAGAAGAGGAAAAGGTAGAGCTCACCGAGGAGCAAAAACGGCAGCAGAAGGAAGATGAAGAAAAGGAGCTTATTATGGATCGGTTAATGGAGGAGGAACGCGCTCAAGAAGAGGCAGACATGAAAGTGCAGATGATGAAAAACAGGCTGGAGGCGTTCAAGAAACAGAGAGAGGCAGCGCGAGCAGCAAGGGCGGCCCAGAAGGCTTCATGGTAAGTCTTACTGTCCAGTAAACATTTATACTACATGAATCATATCTCTAGAGACAGTCAAGCTTCAATGGCACTCGTTTCGTCCTTTTCTTCCTCCAATAAACCCAGCCACTTTGACCAATCCATTCCTTGTTTATGAAACATCATAAGACCCATCATTACGGGAAGATACCACAGACTGTGTTGAAACACCCTTCTTGCCTGCTTTTCACCACCGAACTTCCACCACTTCCATGCCGCCCGAAGGGTAATTAGATTAGGAGGCAATGCTGTGAGTGCGAACGCCCAGGTTGCAAGACCAGACAAGGGGACCAAGATGGAGCAAATGGGGACGAGGAGAGCGGCATGTCGGAGGGACACGAGTGCGTTTTTTGCAGGGTTGAGGATCGATAACATACGATATCCAGCTTGTGCATAAGAGCCTCGCACAACATATGAGAGTGAATTAAAGTGCGGAAATTGCCAGCTAAAAAGCAGCATAAACAGCGCAAAAGGTGCGAGTGGATTGTCGATGAACGACGGATCCAAGGCCGGTAAGTCTGATGATATAAAATTGGGAAGGAATAAATGGACTGGGTAGTCTACGGACGGCCAGAGTTTGCCTCCGCAAGCTGTCCAACCCATGAGAGGTGGTACAGCGCCGACAATGGCACCGAGCCACGTATTCCATATTGAGTGACGTTTCATCCATGTGTACACACCTGCGTAGAGTACGATGTTGCCTGCACCGAGAATGGCTGTGGTGGGATTTACTGCCGTCCAGAGTAGAACTGGACCAGCGATCCCCGTTATCATGGCGAATACAGCTGCATTTGCAGGAGAGATGGCTCTCCGACAAAGAGGACGATTACGAGTTCTGGCCATCTGGGCATCGAACGGGACCTCTTGAAGTTGGTTGAGCGAATTTGCCGATGCCGAGCAGAGAGCTGTACCAACGGCAGTTGAGAGTAGGATGGACACCGTTGTTGGTAGAGGTGATAGCGCAACGCCTGACATGGCAGTGAGGACATTGAGGGCGGTGAGTCTTGATTTGGAGAGCTCAAGGTAGACCTTTGTGGGGATCGATGTATCCAGCTTTTTGTACGCGTCTGTCGGGAGGCAAGTCTGGTGTTTCTCGACTGATTTCCTGCCGAGCCACTGGGTATTGTGGAAGAAAAAAGAGGAGAATAGGACGGTTGGTCTGCGAGGAATAATTGCCTTCAGCGCGACGGTGATCATGGTACGGTTCACAATATGGTGCAGAGTTCTCTGACCAGGGCACAATTAAATTGTTAGCTGTTGTGAACAAGGCTCTGGGTAACACAGGATGTACATTACAGTGTGATACTAATCGAGCTCCTTTGTGGATTTGAATTTTCAAGTTTTCCCAAACATTTGAGTAGTAGTTTTTGTGATCAGATCAGTCGACAATTTTACAATACATTCCCACGGGTTGGTTTCTCTCTGCTAGTTTGTTCTTCCAGTAATGCCCGGCACTCATTTGCTGCCACCAAATCTCCTCAAGCTCTTTGCACCTCGACCACCACTTCCCTACTCCCGCCCTGTTGACAAAGATATCGACCGCATCCGTGACAAGGGTGTCGATGGTGTCGGCCAAATTCTTGTCCGTCTGAAAGAGGAAACGACAAATAACCTCTTCAACGCTGCAAATGCCGACGCTATGGAAGAGGGCGAGGAGCCCGTATTCACCCATGCAGAAGAAGTCAAACGCCAGATTCGAAGAGAACAGCGCAAGGCACGCAGAGAGGATGATTTCAAGAAGGCCAAGGAGAATTGTCGGTTATAGCCTTTCTTTCGAAATCCAAATCATGACTCATGTGTCTCCTAGACAAACCCACGGACGATCCAGAGGCAGTTGGTGATCCGTACAAAACGCTCTTCATTTCTCGGCTAGTATGTATCTCACTTCCTTTTGGCCATTCACTGACCTTATATCTGAACAGCACAAGAGTGCCACTGAGACTGACCTTCGACGCGAGTTTGAGGGCTATGGCACCATTGAGCGCGTAAGAATAGTACGGGATAAAAAAGGACGAAGTCGGGGTTATGCTTTCATCGTCTATGAACGCGAACGTGACATGAAAGGTGCCATTGAGTTTTTATTTTCTTCCAGCCCAACTCAACCCAGCTCTTTTAGCTGCATACAAAGAATCTGATGGTCTTCACATCATGGGTAAGCGTATCCTTGTCGACGTTGAGCGTGGCCGTACCGTCCGAGGCTGGAAGCCGAGACGACTTGGTGGTGGTCTTGGTGGTCGGCCCAAAAAAGTCGATCCTGTACCTCCTCCCCCTCCCCGTAGTAGCTTCCGTGGGGGCATGGGCGGGCGTAGTGGTGGTGGTTTTGGCGACAGGGGGTTCCGTGGCCGTGGGGGTGGCTTTGGTGGTGGTCGTGGTGGCGGCTTCGGTGGGGGCGATCGCGGATATGGTGATCGCAGTGGTGGAGGAGGCTTTGGAGACCGCGGTAACGGAGGCATGCGAGGTGGCTATGGTGGGGGAGGAGATTTCAGGGGCTCTGGAGGTGGCTTCCGTGGCCGTGACGACTTTGGCGGAGGGGGTGGAGGAGGTTTTAGGTATTCACAGTTGATTAGACTTCCATTTTCATCTCTGATATTTGGCAGGGGTGGACGCGGCGGTGGGATTGGCTATCATGGTGGAGGCTTTAACGACAGTCTAAATGGTCATAGTGGTCCGCCACCAGGAGGTTTGTCAGGGGGAGGTGGTTATGGAGGTGGCTCTCGTCCAGATCTCAAGAGAGAAGGTCCAGGCGGGTATGACGATAGAGAATTTAAACGGCCCAGGTATTAGTTTGCAACTCGATGACAGAGGTATCCTTTTTCTTCTTCCTGTCCCGAGGCTTTCACAGGGTGCACAAAGAAAGGTTTTTCTTCCATTATTCTCGCATATGTGCAAGTATGTTCCCTCTGTCTTTTGTCGGACTACTATCTCTCTTCATTCTATGCGTAAGTATAACCTCAGCTTTTTGGGGCTTTTGTTGCTATCAGGGCTTTTGACGAATGAGTAAGTATGATATGGCAAAAAGAACAGTTTGAGACTGTTGAATGTATGTTTGAAACTAGTGTATGACAGCAACACGAGCATTACTGGGGTAGAATATTCTTATATTACTACAAGGGCAAAGTGTATTGTCGTCCGGTTGATTTTGGAGATGGTTCTTGTCAATCGTAACAAATGCGAAAAAAAGGCTGTTGCCAGCATTCTTTGTTGTTGTCCACTTACGTGCAGTGTTGTGTATTTGTGCGTGCCATATTGAGCCTTTGGTGAGCGCTTTCAACATGAGTGGCTGATGCTTGTTTATTCGGATCAATGTTTTCATTTCGTCAGGGCCTGTGACACTTGAAACAGGACACACACACACCCATACTACTGCTTATTCGTTGCCACTTTGTTCTAAATGTGGCGAGTCTATTCATTTCAAATGCCTGGATTGGTTTTCATCTACCAATGCCTGGGAAGCCACACTTTTGAAATAAATATCTTCCGTCCCATTTGATCTGTCGCAAAAATCTGAAAAAAAAATGACACCAAATCCGTGCCTAAATTGGATCATCTTCGTGGTGGTAGTTGTGACGTTAACATACGAAGATTTTGGAACAATGTCGACAAGACTTGAAACCAATTAAGCAGGGTCTTGCATCCAGATATGGTACGGAATTTAGGGTAGAAAAAAACCAGGTCTTGTAGCGGTTACACAGCACGCTTTTGGCCGAAACTTTGTCCGGGGGGGGGGGGTTTTCCCAGGTCCGCCGGAAAAATATAACTTGTTGCCCAACGTGCCTCGCCTCAATACCCCCTCTCCTGTCCTTTCCACTCAACCAAAGGTTTTTGCACTTTTCCCAGTTCAATTATTGCCAAATACCCTTTCATGTTTTTCCTAAATGAGCAGCCGCTATCCTATGAGAGTCCATCGACTCACAGTCAATCGGAAATACAAGGTCCCACCTTACCGAAGGCGGTTCCGCCAAAAAGAAAGAAGCACCGATTCAACGAGGAACAGATCAATGTGCTAGAACAATTTTTTGTCCGGGACCATATTCCAAGTGCTGTTCAACGAGTGGAAATCGCTCATCTGCTCTGTTGCCCCCCTGAACGAGTTGGAAATTGGTTCCAAAATAGGTGCGGTTACCCTTAGTCTTGCTCACCTCATTTAATCTCAAAGGTATTTGCGATAGACGAAGGAGAGAGAAAAATAATGGGGGAATAATATGGAATACTCCACGCTCGAAGATATCCCCCTCTATTAGGCAACCTCCTGATCTTTGTCAGGTTGTTGAGATTGAGTTTGCTAGGCTGATCCTGGAAGATGACAGTAAGCTTCTGAATATCTGGAATGTCTTCATCTGATTACATCCGACAGATTGTATATCCACTATTCCCTGTACAATGCTCGCCATCAGTGAATGGAATCGAGTCAATTACCAAGGCCAGCAGGACCTCAGGGCTTGGATCTGCGAGGAGAAACGGTGTTTTGTTTGGTTCGTCTTTTTACAGGATTACAGCTTCAAAATGCAGGTGGCACTTGACAATGTGAAGGAATCGAGCTTCAGCAGCGTCGATCTTGGAGAAGCTCTCTTGACCCTGGAACTCATACAATCTCCAAAGTTCTTTGTGAAGCAGAACCTTCAACAAGAGGGTGTACCTTTGCCTTGTTGGAGGCCATGCGACGATTGGACTGAGAATCGAGCCGCGACACGCTGCCTCCGTCATGTCCTCCAAGGACCTCGTTTACCACTTGCCTATGTTTACTACAACGTCTTGGGCCACAAGCGGAATGTAGCACCAGCTGTCCCGCATCCACTAGAAGACAATACTTCATTGTATCCAACATTGGCTTCAACAACACCGACTCACCCATCACCCATCCCCAATTCTTTCTATCCACATGACTTTGGTGTATGGGATCCAGTATCTACTGCTGAATGTCAAACCCCATCATATGACACCGAGCTGCCACCCAACACATACCAGGGCAGAGACCAGCCTCAGCCTAATGTTTATAACAACATGGAGCAATGTGAAGACATCTACGTGGAGCACGACGCAATGGTACCCTCAGGAGTAGATGTTGGGGTGGCTGCTGCACCTCTCAGACACATGACTCCTTGGCCAACGACTTTTCACTTCGAGAATGATTGGCCTCCCACTTATGCTTCTGGCAGTGGATACGACCATCATCATCCATTATCAACGCTTCCTTTCGTACCCAGCGAATCTCAAAGAAGTGATTTTTCAGATTCGCAATTTCATTCTATTTGAAAAATCTGCGCGTAATGCTAAATATACCTCACAATCTCAGTAGTAATTAGAGATATCTGACCGATGCTGGCATTACGAATAAAGGCAGGTATAAATCCCATGCAGTACTAGAACATCTCAGGATCTTCTTGTCGTTCATTTATCCTTGTGAAATAGGCTTTGCTCACGATGTTGACTACTAGATAATCAGTCTTATGACCTAGAAACGCATTTTCCACTTACAAGTATCCATGTATCTACCAATACAACGTTTCATGCATGTCTTTGGCGTCCATGTCAGTATCTCGCTCAATCGAACCTCGATTGGTGCCACTAACCTGTTCCGCGCCCGTAAATGATGGCCCAGGTTTAGGAATACACTTGGCAAAGCATTTTTCGTTAGTTTTCTGGAGACAATTCCACGTGAGAATCGCGGCAAGTTTTTTGTACGTTCCGACTCACGCTTATCAACTCCTGGGCTTGTGCAGTTGCAAGCTCTGATTTGACTCGTTGCATAATCTCATCTTTACGAGAAGTCGCATCCACTGATAATCAAGTCAACATTTACACGTTAAGCTTTACCTAGAGCAATACCTGGCCTGTGCAAGTCATTAGAGCTAGAGTTGAAAGGATCTGCCATGGCCAGAAAGACAAGGAAACACCCGAAAACCTAAAATGGAAATTGCTAAAGAGATCAATCGTGTATAAACAGTTTTTCCTTGATCTTGCATGAATGGGCGCCAGAGAATCAAAAGCTGCACATGACAGTACAAGCGATGCCAATGCACCAGAGGATTACTATCAACTGCTTGAAGTTGAAGAAAGTGCAACACAGGATGAAATCCGGGTAAGTGCTCTCGATCTTCTACTTACCTCAAGTACCGACTCAGCTTTCGGGATCAGCGCTCATTCCGCAGATTGGCACTGATACACCACCCAGACAAGAACCATGGAAACACAGAAGAAGCGACTCGAAAATTTGCCGCGATACAGCAAGCGTACGAGGTGTGTCGGTGCTGCCAAGTATATACACAACTTACCATTGGATGACGCTTCTGATTCAGGTTCTCAGTGATGAACAAGTGAGTTTCTGGGTGCATTAGCTGCACCGTTTCTATTCATTGAACTGGGCTACAAGTAGGAAAGGGCCTGGTACGACTCCCATAAAGCCTCTCTTGTACCAGAACCAGATGCCGAGACCGTATTCGAGGACATCAAGCGTGGTGCACCCTCCTCTCGTGCAAGAGATCGTGGCTTGACGGTACGACATATAGAGAGATTCTTTGATCCAACGATTTGGGATAACTTTGGAGATGGTCCTAATGTAAGTCTTTTGTGTCTAGCGTTATATTCGAATAACATTGTTTCCAGAGCTTTTTCACCATCTATCGTAATCTATTTTCTCGGCTTCAGTCCGAAGAAACATGGGGCTCCGGAAGAACCGATTATCCCTCCTTCGGGTACTCCACATGGCCTTGGTCACCACCCAACAAAGACCAAGACAACGAAGCGGCGAAACATTTTTATACATTCTGGCTTAATTTCAGTACTGAGAAGGATTTTATATGGGACGAGAAATGGAATATATCGGAAGCTCCAGATCGTCGTGTGCGTAGGTGTGTGCAGACTATCATCTGTATCTCCTTCACTACCCATACTTCAGATTGATGGAGAAAGAGAACAAGAAAGCACGAGATGATTCGCGCAAGGGCTATAACGAGATCGTCAGAGTATATTGATTTTTATTCTCCTGCTATGTTGCTCCATGCTAATCGACATCCACAAAAGGTTCTAGTAAAATTCATTCGCAAGCGTGATCCTCGCTACAAGGCGTACCTTCATCAGCAAGCCTCTGATAACCAATCGAAACCTACTACCAATGTTCCTAACAAGCAAGATGCTGCTGCAGCGCTTCGGCGAGTCCAAGCCTCAGAAAACTACATTGAACAAGAATGGCAAAAGGTCGACTCTCTCCATCTACATGCCGATCTTGAATGGGCAGTAGCGGAAGGAACAGATGACGAAGCATGGGAATGTGTCATCTGTAACAAGATTTTTCGCAGTGAAGCTGCTTGGGATAGCCACGAGAGGAGCAAGAAGCATCTAAAGGAGGTAGAGAGGTTGCAGCGACGGATGCTGGAAGAGAGCGAGGCTCTAGGATTAGAGGGAAATCCTACGAGTCTAGACCTAAACAACATCGAGGGTGGAGACAATAATGCCGCAGTTGAAGTAACATCCGAATCCTCTCGTTCAGCCTCACCATCTATTGAACCTCCCGGTAAAGTATCAAACACTCCGGAGGACACAGGTGAAATACCCCAGAGGCATGTGTCTCCAGAGCCAGTACAACCCGAAGAGAAAAGATCCGGCAAGAAGTTACCAGGTAGTAAAAAGAGTAATCTGGAAGCGATGTCGAAGACAGAACGGCGGGAAATACGACGAAATCAGCGACCCAGTCTTGAAGAAGAAAGACCTGAACCCAATTGTGGCGAAGAAGATAAGCCAGAGGGCATGGAAGAAGACGTTGCCTCCCAGACACCTGAACTTTCGAAACGCGATAAACGACGAGCAAGGCAAGCGAAGAAGGCGGAAGTGGCTGCGTCGGCAAGTAAACAAGTATGTCGTCCATTCCACCAGAGAATGTTATATTGAGAGACTCCCCAGGCTCGTTGTAATGTTTGCTCAGATACATTCATGAGCAAAACAAAGCTTTTTATTCATATCAACGAAACCGGACATGCACTTGCAGAACCAGTTTCAGGATCCCAGAAATCTCGTCAAAAGGGAAAGAAAAAATAGGTCAGAATGGTACAAAAGTGGTAAATTAGGATAGGATAGGATAGCGTCACAACTAGCGGTTGACTAACCCATGAGTTGTGAAATGTCGTCTGGCGGATACTTTGTTTGTGAGAAGGTCAGCAACCTGTACTCGGGTTAATTTCTAACACTCAACCAAGACAAAGAGAAGCGCACCGCTTAAGACTCTGGATATATTTGCGACTAACTTCATCATTAAGGACGTGAGCTACTTGGTCTCGAGAGATCTTTTCACGAGCAGAACGTTCGTGAATACTGGAAAAGGATGAGAACTGGGGTCTCTGAGAGGGAACGATGCACACACCCAACCATAGTTACACCAATAGGCCAAGGAGCATTTCCGATTGAAAGTCGAAGGTAAGCATCATTGGCGCGCTGATACTCCCGCTTTTGCATGTAATGAACGACCTCCGCAATACGATGCAGCATGTCTGCAGGGAGGGACTAGATAGAGGAGTCAGATGTGCCAGGGAAAGCTAGAACAGGTGAGCCGTACTCTGGAACGCAAGTTCTTGAAGAGTGGCTTCAGATATTCAGCAGACTGGACCTGGGTTGCAGCTGCCAGCTTTCCCTGATTAGATCTCTTAACATGTTCAGGCCTCTCGTCCATAGCTTCTTCCCATTCCTTAAGCACTCGCTTGAGTGCATAATAGATGAGAGGATAGAGCCTATCCGGGTCAGTCTTTATGAGGGTGAGATCCAAGGCACCGACATCGACGACCTCGCCTTCCTTTTTCTTTCCCTTTCCGTTTCTACCCTGAAGTTCCTTCTCGACGCTCTCAACGCCCTCAAGAGCTTTTCTGAAATCATTGTGACCATCCTGACGTTCGTGATCTCGTTCTTCAATGAGTTCAAGTGCACGCAATCTGAGGCGGCGATCTTTGTCAGACTCGCCGAAGAGACGAATTGGCTGGCCCTTGGCTCGCAGACGGCGGATAGTCTCTTCATTGGGAATGTTGAAGGATGATTCTGGATTTGGAGACTCGGTATCGCGAGTAGACGGCGATGGAGCTCGCACAGTCTGCTCTCCCTCGCAGTATGAAAATCTGCTCGATGCAGTATTTGATTTTCTAACTCACTTTCTGTGCAGCCTTGTCGGCTTCTGCGCGTCGTTTCTCCTCTTGCACTTGGGCCTCTGCCTCTTCCTTTATGCGTTCGAGCTCGCCTCTGCGCATGTACTTTGACGGTCGCACTGAGTCATCAGAAATGGCTTTGCGTTTTTCGGCAACGAGAGCCTTGAGGGAATCCATGGCAGGAGGATCTGTATTTTATTACATAATATATCCTAGATTCCGCCCCTTTCCGACAGGCTTTTTCTCCACGCCATACACAATGTCCGATTCTGAGGCCTCTAGGTGCGTTGTCTGTAATTTTCTGTATCTCTTCTCATTTTCTGCAGCAAATACGTCCTCCAAACCTACGAATTCAACTGTACGCCACACGAGCAACCCAGTGATGCAATGCTGACGAGTTTTCTAGCCAAGTTTCCTAACACAAACCAGACGAGAAACTGGTGTGCTATTTTGTTTACTATACACTGTTCCGATGTGATACTTTTTTTTTCTAGTTTCCAGAATTACGTGGACTATTTTAAATGTGTTGCCGCCAAAGGCGAGGACTTTCAACCTTGCAAACAGTTCCAGAGGACCTATCACTCCGCGTGTCCCAGTGTGTCCTCTGCTCGAGCTTAGCTTGTGTATCATACTAATTTGCCCGTTCCTTTCAGATGAATGGGTATGCTTTTCATCCTGAACGCGTCTAGCTGCTGGCTAAAGTTTTTCGCAGATCAGCAGGTTTGATGAGCAGCGGGAGGCCGGCACATTCCCCACATCACTGGAGCCCTGAATGTAGAATTACATCTACCTGTGCTCGCTGTCCTGCATGTTGTAGAGTTTAGAAAAACCTGAAGAATCACATGATGATGCGCCCCTGACATCGCAAATTGCATTTGGGCTCATATATTGTCACGTTCTCGCCACCCATACACCACATGGCCGGACCTTGAAAACGAATGGTCGACACCTTGCTAACCGACTCGACATACCATGGATTATTCTTGCGAACCTGACCATTCAACCCTCCTTGTTGTTCGTGGCGAGCATCCATTCAACGCCGAACCTAGCGCAGCTGCCTTAGTTGAATTTCCTCTCACCCCTGAGGAGCTCGTTTATTGTCGTAATCATGGTCCTGTACGGGATTTTGATCCAGAGGATTACACTGTCACTTTCAAGGCCTTCGGAAAGGAGAGTAAGATGACTATAAACGCCATCAAATCACTATTCCCAGCTGTTGAAAGTGTTGCTGCACTTCAGGTGAGTTCTCTGCTTCCTGGTCCAATACGACTTGGTAATAATAAGTCTCCAGTGCGCTGGGATAAGAAGAATTGAAATGGGAGCGGTAAAGCCTGTTCACGGGGTTCCCTGGGGTGAAGGTGTTGTTGCGAACTGCAGATGGGGCGGAGCCTGTTTGAAACACGTTTTGCACTACCTCGGGTTCATCCCAGAAGACACTGCTGATCTCCATGCTTGTTTCGCGTCTTATGCAACCATATGTCAAGATGATGAGTACTATGGTGCTTCTATCCCCCTAGCCCGAGTACTGGAATCAGACCCAGGTGTGATTCTTGCGTATAAGGTATGTATAAGGTATTCATCTGAACTTGCTATTTTGTCTGACTCCACGATGACGACACAGATGAACGGGGAAGATCTCTCACCAGATCACGGAGCCCCGCTTCGTATAGTTGCCCCTGGGTACCTCGGTGCTCGTTGGGTAAAATGGGTGGATACCATCGTTATTTCCTGCACCGAGTCTCCGAACTTTTATCAACAGCGTGATTATAAAATTCTCCCTCCAAATGTACGTTTGTCCTTTCTCCATCCGGTGTAAGTTGAGATTCACTACCTCTAGATTGAGACCAAACAAGCTGCGCATTCATTGTGGTCTAAGTATCCTGCCATGACTGCACTACCTCTTAACTCTGTTGTCAGCACAGCGTACAAGTCGAGCATAGATACACTCTTTGTCAAAGGTTATGCTCTTCCGGGTCCATCGGGAAATGTGACTGCAGTAGAGGTCAGCATCAACGATGGTCAGACCTGGGAAAGAACAAATATAATTTATCAAGAGGGAAAATTCAGTTGGACTATTTGGGAGGGAAGCATATCCTGCTCCGCGCAAAGTGGCACCGTTTACAGTCGCGCAACCGATTCAAGCGGACATGTACAACCTAAGATGGGACAATGGAATCTTCGAGGTGTGGCCTTTAATGGTTGGGGTAAGTTGGGCTGGTGAAGCTCACGAGAGGCAGCATACCTGTGTCCCGATGTACTATGTACCTTGAATATATACAGATTTCACTTCAATAGCGTAATGATGCCGTCAGGCAATCAATTCTTACCATATATGGACTCGTTGATTGCCGATCGACTTCGTACTTCCTCGTCCAGCGGCGTAAACAGGGCGATTCAATCATTGTCTTTCGAACTTTGATTCACAATTGACCACATCCTCTCGTAGAAACATACATGGTACTTGGAAGACTTGCCCACTACGCTTTCGATGCGGTCCTGCTCTCGACTGTGTTAGCTGGTGTTCGACGATCTAGTGGATTCTCGTACGTTGCAGACAAGTGCATGATACTGCCTGACTGACATACATTATTCATCCAGACCTGATGTGTCGACGATCTCCGACTCAACTTTCCGTGGAGTGGCGGAAAAGTTTCTGAGTACTGGTGAAACTGTATTCGACGTGCTTCAAACGAGCGCTGTCGGTAGCCAGTATTTCTCTAGAAAGAACACCAGCAGTCAACACAAATCATAATGGGACCGTTATACATGGTCCTCAATGTATGAGGGCCGGTTGCCCGACTAGACAAGTTTCAGACAGACGAGGGAGTGGAAATTGAGCTTCAGGAATTCATCTCAACACTGGCTATACCTACCATTGTACTCATCGCTCTCCGCTCCGAATGCAGGGGTCTGGTTTATTATCCGTTGCTCTGCGCATCCAAGGGTGGAATTCAATGTTACCTTTTCGTTGTCCTGAGTATTTGTCTATCAACTACCACATTTCACCTCCATGCCGAGCGACAAGTGTTATGAAGAAACGGTCCAAAGGCTGTCAGAACCCCACGTCTTTTCCCGAAAGTCTTCTGTGTATCACTTTGTCTTTATCAGTTTACCACCTTGCTCACTCGCAGAAATGATGATCAAGTGACATAGATGTTGATGTGGCGCCTTAACCGTCGACGTTCCATGGATCCATAGGTACGTCCATAGAACGGGGCTAAGGAATATGTGGCAAGTATAAATCATCCGACTCCCTTTCAACAATGCTTAATGGCATCGGGCAAGCGGCGTTGCCAGATACTACATCGTACACAAAGAGTCTCATAAGAAAGAAAACGATACCTGATGAGTGCTTCCTTTCTGCGCTGTTTTCTCTCACCCACTTGCCTTCGTTATTCGCGCATTGTCCTTCCTGATAAATGATACCCTTGAGCTCCATGAACAGATGTTCAAATTCGGTGCTGATTTTTGTCACCGATTTAATGTTCTGTCCCGCTTACCGTGGTGGGCGGGAAGTTTACCAGTACGACAGCTTGCGCCATAACCCAGCGGCATTCTTTTTATGCCATTGAGAATATTTCTTTAAAGAACAGACAAGCATACCTGGAGAACGACCCCGATAATTGGATGTTCACGATTCCTCCAGCACCGACTAAATATAGATTTTTGCTTCACCACTCAGTGGAACTCCGTGGCTTTGTCCAAGGTCATGGTGTGGATTTTCAAGCCAGGCTAGGCATCGAAACCCAGCTTTACTAAACGTCATTGCCGCCAATGACAACATTTTTGATCATCATGATTCTGGCGAACATGATGCGACACTCAGGAGACCAGCAACCCAACCAAGAACATCTCCCTCGCATTAGAGTTTTTGCACGATGTACGTGAATTTTCTGTAGAGGAAATTGAAACGCTGAGACTGCCAGAATAGGCTGACAAAGCTTCTGTGAGCCAAAATGCTCACGCGGCCTGTTCTGTTGTGGAAGATCATGGACTACACTTGAACCGAGTTCTTGTCTGCCCTCGCAGAAATAGTTCCAAGCTGGGACCCTCTTGTGGGTTCTTGATGACGGTACGCATGGCGAGCAATCTTTGACAAGGGTGGTCCATACATGTCCTAGGCGAAGCGATGGACAAGACCCCATATATGTCACTTGCACGTGTATTCCCACTCAATGCCTCAGCCATCATTCTGATGGTGCGCTAATACATAGGCCCCCAGACCTCGACTTCCCAGACCAACAAACACGGCAACGGCAAATCCAGGGGTAATCCTGGCGAACGAAGGGAGGAGGAAATGAATAAAAGCTTCAAATCCCCTCATGTTCCTTCGAGCGTAAAATATGTCCTTCCTCATGCGCATCAGTTTCTTGATTTATTTTCTAGTCCTTCGGACTGCTGCCTTCGATAACGGGCGCAATGATAACGTATGCTTTCTTTGCACCTTGTATGCGTCTTTTTGATCGTGAACATATCATCCAGGTCGCCGTGTACCTTGTTTTTCAGTTGTCATTGTCGTACGACTCATCTAACCCGGTCATAGATATTGGGGACAGAACTCATATGGAGCCACCCATTCGAATGACCCTGCCAACTGGCAAAAGTCGATTTCAGCCTACTGTCAGGTATGAATAGACCTCAGGCTTGAATCATCCATAAATCATGATCTCCACAAGGACGATGCAATTGATGCTATACCAATAGCATTCTTGAACGTCTTCTTTTCTGAAGGTGGTCTTCCTGAAATCAATCTTGCAAACGTATGACTCCCTTTCACACACTCCAACTTAACTCAAGTTTAGCTCATTGAACGAAAGATCTGCAGTGCTGAAACTGGCGTTTTTCCGGGAACTAATCTCGCCAACTGTCAATTCCTCGCTGCCGATATCAAAGCGTGTCAAGCTAAGGGGAAGATCGTCACTCTCAGCTTGGGAGGTGCTACCGGAGCTGCAACGTTTTCCTCAGATGCTCAAGCCCAAACCTTTGCTGACACCATTTGGAATCTTTTCCTTGGTGGCTCTAGTTCAACTCGACCGTTTGCTGATGCCGTTCTTGACGGTGTTGACCTTGACATCGAGGGTGGTGGTAGCGCAGGCTTTGCTGCATTCGTTTCGCGGATCCGATCCCATGCCTCTGGTGCAAGCAAGACGTGATTACCAAACCTTATCCATGACTTACTACTCACTGAATGCGGATCCACAAAGGTACTACGTCACTGCTGCACCTCAGTGCCCCTTCCCCGATGCTTTCCTCGGCTCAGTTTTGAATGCGGTTGGATTTGATGCTGTTTATGTCCAATGTGAGTTACCAGCTTGATAGCAACAGACATGAAAAACTTAATTACATTCCCAGTCTACAACAACTTTTGCGGGTGAGATTATGACCTGATTTGACGGACCCCTACTCATGCATTAATCCAGTCTCACGAATTTCAACAATCCCAACGTAAGTTGCCTGATAAAATGTAGTCAAGTCATGACAACTGATTCGTAAAAGGCATGGAATTTTGCTCAATGGTGAAGGATACTTCTTGGTTTAGCTTCAAAGGACTTCCTGACGTTAAGACAGGGACAACTGGGCCAAGACTCAATCTCCCAATAAGAATGTCAAAATTTACATTGGTGCTCCTGCATCTTCAAGCGCTGCTGGATCTGGTTTTGTCAGTGTCAATACACTTGGTGATATTTCAATCACAACTCGCTCTCAATTCTCTTCGTTCGGTGGTGTTATGCTCTGGGACGCATCCCAAGCGGTCGGTGGGTGTTACTTGAGTTTTACTTGATTTTCCACCTTCTCAAATGCATCAGCCAACGGTCGTTATGACCTTGCTATCAAGAACGTCCTCAGAGGTGGCGGTGGAGGTAGTGGAACGACAACCGTCCCGAACACCACGCCACCCACTACTACTACCCACACCTCCACGTCACATACATCTACGCCACCCGCCACTACGACCACTCCTACGAGCGGTAATTGTGCTGGTGTTCCATCCTGGCAATCTAATGTTGCTGTGCGTGCCCCATTTTGAGATACTATGCTCCAATAACCAGGCATTCCTCAACAGTACCAAGGTGGCAGTCGGGTCACCTACAACGGCCATCTATGGGTTGCGAAGTGGTGGTCACAAGCCGGTCCGTACTGCCTCTTTCTAACGTCATATCCTAACTAACTCAGGCCTGGCACCGAAGATATCCCCGGTGGTTAGTGTGGACTTCCATATGTAACGTTGACTCGTCTTACTTGTCTCTCTAGGTCCTGCTGGAGACTGGACAGATCTGGGTGCTTGTACGAGTCTCATCGCCAGTCTGCAACATCAAACTACCAAACCTGGCAAGGCAACTTCTCAGACTTCGGCCGCCACCAAGCTGTCAAAAGTCACCAACCTCGCCACCTCGACTGCATCCGCTACTGTACCAAAAGCCCCTCAACCCAGTGCAACGAGGCCAGCTCACGAATCTAAATCTGAGGACGTTCTCAAAGCTTCTGGGTCTCGCAGGTTCTCCAGATTGTTTAGACTCTGAGGAATCGACTAGATTTCACGATATTAACGAATGAGTTCAGCTGGTATGACGAATGACGACTTGTATGATATATACATAAACTGTACCACTTTGATCTGAATGGCAGATAATCAATACTTGCAGAAAGAACACCGATATTTCAGTTGTCTGATAAGCTAGAAAAAGTGCTGAAAAAAGGGTGAAGGCTCGATAGACATTGCAATGTCCTTGTGCAAAAAGGGACACCAGTGAGGTGACCCTTATAAAGACTTCCAGGTCGTAGTCCTCGCACATGCACTTACTACCCGCAGGGCTCAATAAGTTATCTTATTAAAAAACCGATGCCAATATCCGGGATTGAGCTCTTAACGACGTGGTGCAATCATTTACCTCCCGAGGTCCTTGTCGATGTGTTCGACAGGGGCTCTTTTGTTTATCATATTATCGGATGATGTAGACCTCGTGAATCAGACCCTTCCTATTCAGCGCTTGCTTTGACAGACTCCTGAATGCTCCCCGGCATGGATATCATGAATGCTTATATCTCCGTATAGTGCGCAGACGACAATGACCAGATGTTCGATAGATGTCACCTCGAGCGAGTTTTGCAAACTTGCGCGGACCAATCTGCTACTAACTGACAGAAGATGATTTGATTTTATCAACAAGTACTGACGACTCCCTCTTTCAAGAGCTTTCAGAGGCGAAGCCACTGTCAGGATAGCGCACTCGACGCAACAATGCCAGCATGAATGGATGTTCTTCTATCTTTCTATTTTTCTTGTATCGAGTCTCGTTCGGCACAGGACAGACTCAATGACAGTTCTGTACCCTGAACTTGGTGGATTTCCTGAAATTTATTTCGCTGACTGTCATGCTGCTGGTAGTCACGTCGGAGACAGAGTGGAACCCTCATTGATACTCTCTGGCCGTCCCTCGTGGTAATTGGATAACTAGCCATCGCAGTGCTGTTCCGAAGACTGCTACCTTATCACACAATCCTCCATCTGTGGTCGACAAGGCTGATCGAGCCAAGAACCTCAGAGCGTTTGTTCTAGGAAATACCGTATTCCACTCCCATTGCCTAACATTATTGATATTGATACGATTCTTGACTGGTGCCGCTGTGTGTACATCAGGCACCAGAATACCGGTCAATTCGGGGCAGGAAATTCCTGTGAACAGCTTCGTGACGCCAGCTCGCTCCGAGTGGATTCCCGTCTTGTATCTTCACCTACAGATAGCCGACAGTCTTCATGAACTCAAGAGAGTCTCATGGATGGTGGCAGTGGACAGGCTGCTCCCATCGAGAAGGACAGATGCAACTCCGGGATTTAATGAATCCGTAGATCTCATAACTGAGGCCCACTCCAATCACGAACACGAAGCTGGCTAAGGGCTTCTCATCTGAGAACGGCATAGACAATGAGAAGACAAAGAGACCTCTAGTTTTCAATTCCTTACTACGATCGATGTATATTAAATTGTGGGAAAAGAGTACAATCAATAACTTGCTGTTTCAACAGCTAATACTAAACCTTCATGCGAATTCTCTTTTCCCTACCATACAGCAAACGCGTGGCTGAGCGTTGTATACCACCTGTGCTCTGATTCTCGCCTCAAGGCAGATAGTTTTCTTTTTCATCAATCCATTCCACCGCCTCGACTATGGGCCCTGCAAAGACACGTCCAGGTTAGCTTAGTCCAAACTGTTGTTATCCGTATCAATATGAACATCTTTTTTTACAGTTTCTTGGGGCATCTTTTCTCGAGTGCGACTGCGCGACTACTGGCCCTCGGGCCCATCTGCCTCGAAGGCTTCGTCTCCATCTATCCCCTCTGCGCACAATGCCAAATCTCCTAATCGGGCCCAGCCTCGTGCATTCAAAGTCAAAATAGTGACGTGGAACATGCACGACTCCCTACCCAAGGTATCTGAGGACATCGCGGTTGTTTGGGTGTTTATTCATAAAGTATATGTTTGTTAGGGAGACCTTGAAGAACTGTTAGGCAAAGTTCCTATACATGTCACTCCAAACTCCGGACATCAATTTCCGATCTTCTCAAACGACGATACCCACCCTTATCACCTTGTTGTCATGTAATGCTCAACTGCAGTTGTTTTCCTGTGAATACTGACCATTATACAGCGCTGGCCAGGAGTGTCCGACTTTATCTGGTATGTATCATGTGGCTATTCATGGCTGTCCGTTTGAGCACTGACACTTCCCGCAGGTATACCCATGGGCCTGGGTGCTGGTTTCAAATGGCACGAAAAGGAAAAAGAGAAGGAAAGGCCCAAGGATAAAGAGAGAGACCGAGATAAAGAGAAAGAAAAGGAAATAGAGAAGTTGAAAGACAAAGTTGTGGATAGGTCTAAATCCCGGAAAGAGAAAGAGGATATGTCTCGGGAACACGATACCCTGGGCTGGACAGCAATGTGTGAAGATTGGCTCTGCAATGGCGGGGGGACCCGCGTTACCAGCCCAACTATTGCTGATGTTGGTGCCCCCAAACCTCTGATGCGCCAAGTTTCATCCAAGGAACCCAAGAAAGGGCCATATCAGCTGCTGGTGAAGGAGCGATTGATGGGGATATACATGGCGATTTACATCCACCGGGATATCCAAGCTCTTGTTAGAGGCACGAAAGTCTTTCTTGTTCTGCCATTAAGCTGACGAATTCCACTAGGGACTTCCAAGTCGGCTGTTGCGGCTGGCCTGATAGGGGGACGTGTGGGTAACAAAGGGAGTGTTGGCATCAGTCTCAATATCGATGGCACTACGTTTCTTTTTCTCAATGCCCACCTTGCAGGCAAATAAACCCTCTTCTGAGTCAATTCAATACACTGATTCCTGATCATAGCGCATGGGAATAAAATTCATCATAGACTTGCTAATCTTGCAAAGATAAAAGCTGAGCTCACTGTTGACCCCTTCCTCGCACATGATGACCCCAAAGTGATGGCTGAGGGTGAATATTTTTCATCAATTTGTCTACAGTAGCAATCGTTGACATTTACACCCAACCAAGATCTTACGGATAGATTTGATCATACTTTCGCTTTTGGTGATCTCAATTTTAGGTTGGACATCACACGTCTGCATGCAGATTGGCTCATAGCTCAACAAGGTATTTTTTTTCCTGATCCAAACAAATGGACGTTGATCTCGGTGTCGCTTCTCAGAATACACGAAAGCATTTCAGTTTGACCAGTTACAGAAGCTGATGAAAGACGGCAAGGCTTTCGTGGGGTTCCAAGAGGGAATTATCAATTTTCCGCCCACCTTCAAGTATGATGTAGCACGAAACCCCAGGTTCAAGCATGCTTATTCCAAACGTGGTCACAGTCCACATACACCACAAGCTGAGATCCTGGTTGATAGATCTCAGGAACAACTAGTTCATGAAGATCGTGATGATGATGCCGTTTCTTCGGTGTCCTCAGTATCTCAGGCAACTTCTTGCGATGATGAACACGTAGAGCTTGCAACGAGAGTAACGACTCAGAACGACGTTTCTCTCGATACCAAAATCAAAGACAAGACAAGGAAAAGATGGAAGTCTTTGATCCCGACCACTAGATTTCAATCACATCGTTCGCCAAGACATTCAGCTGGAGCACCTCGGAAATCTCTGGAGGAAACTCAACGACCTAACAAGCCAAATGTTCTTACTTCACCACCGTGCCACTCCTTGGATGACAATCAAATGTTTCAACCTCCTACTAACATGAACAGTTCCATAAAGACGAACTTAAGTAGTGAGGATCAATCAGCGGATAAGGGAGTCTACGATTCATCACACAAACAAAGAGTGCCAAGCTGGTGAGACAGGACCAATGTTCGGTCGGATGCCATTAATTTTTGTACATAGGTGCGACAGAATACTCTACAAAACGACGGTACAGCCAGAAGCAGACGAATTGTTGGTGGTTGCTGATACGTCTGGTCGCTCCAGACCAGGTTTAAAGCAACTCCTGGTGAAAGCTTTCCATTCGAGATCACGCTCACTATCTCAGGATTTCACGTCTTCAACTTCTGCCAAGTCAAGCAAGATGGTGACCCCTACCTCTCCAAGTCACCCTACCTCTCCAAGTCACCCTGATTTTCCCCCGTCGCCACAATCCCTTGGGCATGTGACTTTGGAACCCAATGGTCTGCATGACACCGTTAGAATGGGAGCTTCGAGCGGGGCTGATACAATAACGAGACGAAGGACTGCGTCTCGTATGAGATTTACTACTAGGGGTGCCTTGACATTGGACAGCAAGCTCCCCCGCTGTTTTACGGAAGACCCCAGCTCAAGGAGATCGCAGTCCCGCAGTGTCATGTGGGGCATTTTGCCTTCTCTCTTCCTATCCTCTTCTCCCAGAGCATCTATGACAGAGTTGGTGCCCCAGCAACCGGAAGCGCCGCAGAAACCCCGAAAGGGCGAGATGGTATGTCTTAGCTATAAGACCCTCGACGACAGAGGCATGCATCGATTAGAAGGGAGAAGCGACCATAGACCTGTCATGGGTACTTTTGCGGTATATTTTTAAACATTTATAACTTCGTTCATTTGATATCCTTACACTATATACACTAATGCATTTGCGATACTCAGATGCATGTATTCAATGAATGCTGACAATATCAATGGTGGACTTTTTGTCGGTTACGGTACAAATAGCGCCTTAAGCGGAGATGGTAACCTCAACTTCGACACCAGGCTCCAAGCTAATGCTGGTCTGAATTGCAAGTTTAATACTTTCTTGAAAGAAGGGAGAGAAAAATACTGACAATCTGCTTGACAACTTCACTGGAGGCATGCAAGTCGATCAAACGTTTATGAATCTTGAGCTCGTAGCGATCCCATGTCTTGGAACCCTCACCGCAAGGCTAAGAAATTATGAGCAAGCATATCATCAGAGGAAAAACCCAGGCGACATACTGTCTTACGGGTTGTGATCTTCAAAACTTTAGTAGGAAGACGAACGGGGCCTTTGACACGGAGTTGCTTGTCTTTGGCACGACTGATCAAATCAGTAGAAACTTCGACATACCAGTCAACACACAGCGTTCAAGAGACGAATAGGAAGATAACGAACACTTTTCCAGATTCTTGACATTGCCGCTTGTGAGAGTAATCCTAATTTTGTGGATTTTGGCACTGGGGACGGGTGCCCCGGTCGCATCGTATTCTTTTTCACCCTTAGCGACGTAACTCATTGTGTGCCTTGTTAATGAGTCAGAAGGTGACTAGGAGCACTGTCAGAAAATAGACCTTGAAGAATTAACGGCGATACCTACCTAAGGCTTTGATTTGGGATTTGTGGATAGAAGGGAAATTAGGGTTTCGGGTTCATTAAGCATCTCGGATAAACCCGAAGGCCGCTCGGCATGAGATTGCAGCCCAGTCAAGATTACGTTACTGACGACGCTCAACTATGCAAGGCTTCAACAAGTAAGCCATATTGGTTATCGAGCATATGCTCTTGCTTATGCCTTGGCAGATACTACCCACCAGATTACGACCCCTCTCAAGGGAGCCTCAATAAAGTCAGAGGCGAGAACCGCACTGTCATTACATCTCCAAGACACTTCTGACCCTCTTGCTTTCCAGGAAAACATGCTCTTGGTGACAGAGCACGTAAAATTGACCAGGGTATTCTCATAGTCCGCTTCGAGCTACCTTTCAATATCTGGTGGTATGTTCATCGAACTCGATTGTCTCTTACTCAACCAAACTCCTTTCCTTTTAGCGATGGCTGTAACAATCACATCGGCATGGGGGTCCGGTACAACGCCGAAAAGAAGAAGATAGGCAACTACTATTCAACACCCATCTTTTCATTCCGGTGTAAATGTCACCTCTGCGACAACTGGTTCGAAATCCAGACTGATCCAAAGGTAGGCATCCATTCTCACATAACTAACTAGTTGGGATCGATCTCTGACTTTGTTAAAATAAAGAATAGTCGCTACGTTGTCACGTCCGGCGCTCGCCAGAAGGATGAAGAGTGGAATCCAGAGGAGAATGGTGGTTTCGCAATACATGGTCAGTACACATTCCTTCCCATAACGCTCTTGTAATCGACACTTGATTAACGCCCGGCTGTCTGTAGATCCAGACAAGAAAGACACGCCAGACGATCCTCTAGCTGCCCTCGAAAAAACCTCCGAGGCCCAGGCCAACCTCACCAAAGTCCAGATACCACGTCTGGAAGCCTTACAATCTGTGTCAGAGCACTACAACGCAGACCCCTACACGCTCTCACTCAAAGTCAGAAAAAAATTTCGAGAAGAGAAGAAGATAGACCAACAGAAACGCAAGGCGGATGATGAGTTGAAAGGTCGTTACGGGTTGCCTGTGTCATTTAGTCTTCTTGAGGATGACGCCAAGGCAAGGGAAGAAGCCAAGTCAGCTTGGGAAGAGGCCAAACAAAAGCTTCAGTCGAAAGAGAGCCTAAAACGGCGTCGAATAGGTGGTGTAGATGTTCCAGTCATTTCATCTACACAGCGAGCCGCAGGTGCGTCCTCCGCTAGTTCTAAGATGAATCCCTCCTCCTCTTTGGATACCTTGCGCGCTCGCATCTTATCTAATACCGCAAAGCACGGGTCATTAAAACATTCCCAACAACCATCCAAATCCTCACTCCCCATGCGCAAATTCTAGTTATTTTCGTTGTCATGATCTGTACATTTCTTCTCCCCCTAGATAGTGTCTTTCGACTGATTGTCCATGTATTCACATAGTTACTTTGGGTCTCTGTATCATAGCATTGAATCGAGTCCACACAAGACAGAAAGGGAAACAAAAGAAGAAAAAAATCTAGGGAACACACATGATCGCCATTGCTGGTGTATTTTGTTTCAGCAAGAAATTGATAGCGAGGACAGCGAATAAGAATACACAGCACAGAGGGGAGAGGAGGGAAAAAAAGTAGAGAAACAAGACACTAGTAGTGACACAAGGAGAATATATGGGACTCCAAAGAGAGATAGGTAAGTAAGAGGACCATCGAATAAAATAACCAGAGATCAGAAGGACAAGATCAACAGGGTAGACGATAGAAAACATAGTATGGAACAAAATCAGCAAAGTCAAAGGAGATAAGCGGGCAGAGAGGCCATAAAAACAAGAGAGAGAGAGAGAAAAGTGGGATATAAGGTAAGTGTATATAGAATGACAACAAAAAACCATCAGTAGCGTCACGACATGTTGGGATTGCAGATTGACCAAGGAAGGTCCAAAGACGTCATGACGCCGTCCCATTTCCAATCATTGGACTGATAAGATGCCGATTCCCCTCCATCAAGTTCCTTCCACAAACCAAGATAAGTCAAATCCATCAATTCCTCGGTTTTTACCTCATTGGACGACAATACCGCAGATGTTCCCACCGTCTCCGTATTGGAGTCGTGGCCTGAATTCGACCCAGGACTAGTGTTAGTTGTCGAGGATGAGGACACAAGCTCTGGTGTCTTTGAATCATCCTCCTCCCCTCCCAATCTTGCAAAATCAAAATATTGTTCCAAATCATCCTTGACCCCACCAGCCAACATCGACTGGTCCAAAGACGTCCCCGTCCCAAATACATCATCAAGTCCAGCACCGCTTCCGCCTCCATTCTCCGATAAACCCACACCAGGCACTTGGTTGACTCCTTTCAATATCTCAGTTGTAAAATCCGTAAAATCAGAGGCCTGCTGTGAATCACTTCCGGCCATCTTAAACAACTCAGACATCCGTGCAAGGAACTGGGTTGCGTCTTCCTCGGTTTGAACATCCTCAATCATCGCCTTCCTCTGCTGCATCTCTTCAGATGGTGGACCATCCCACTCCATTTTAGCACGTTTTGGCGGCGAGGGCTGATCCATAACCACACTGGAATCTCCAAGGGGACTCGGCGCAACATTGCTCCCAGAACCACCATCCTCCTCCCTTGCCCTCTTCATGTTCCCATTTACTCCTGACGACCCCTGCTGTTGTAGAGGTTCGGGCGCCTGAGTTGCCTGTGGTACAGAGGGAGCAGTGGGTACTGAAGGTAAATTAGGAGTGAGATGGGAAGAGCCCCCAGACGCGTTGGCGTTTGCATTCTGATTTTGTGGTATAGGCGCTGTCGAAACCTTACGTCTTACTTGCTTCGACTTCGCTTTCACCTTGGGTGATTTAGGCACTGCCGAAGATGAGGTGGAAGTTGTCGCAGGATTCGGTGTAGGTGCATTCGCAGGTGCAGGCGTCGAAACTCCAGCAGGTGAAGGCGCTGCATTCGAAGGCGTATGCGCATTCACGGGCTTCCTTTTTGTAGGAGGCGGTTGAAGATTGATGGAAACTGCTCTATGTGAAGGTGACGGCGCTGATTGCGTCGAATAGCCAGGCTGAAGAGGCATCGCCATGGTCGGAGGTTGAGATGGTTGAGGTAGCGGTTGTGAAGGATGTTGCATCATATTCGGGGGTGACTGTGCCGATCCATTGACCTGCATTGTAGAAGGATGGGGACCATTAGGGTGCGGGTGGGTCAACTGTCCTGGAACTTGGGAAGGATGAGGAGATTGTTGAAGAAGCTGTGGTTGCCCTGGTTGTTGTTGGGCTGCCGCCTGAGCCTGTCCTTGCATCCGGTGCGACTGTTGCGCCTTGGCTGCCATCAATGCTTCTTGCTGTGAGAGCATGCTCAAAATCTTCTGTACCTCCCCCGCTATGCCTTGTAAATTTTCAAAAGGCATGATATATCGTGGTTGACCAGTCATCATCATATGTCTTTGCAATTGAAAAATCTGGACCTATTTAAATGGTGAGTCTTGTAGATTCTCTGGAGAAATGGGACGGATTTACAAGATGAATCGCCCGCTGTGTCACGCTCGGCAATAATGTACATATCATATACACCTTTTCGTTCAGCTCACCCACTGACCGTCCCATGGTTAACATCAGCTGCTTAAAGTCAGCCTGTCGTTCGAACGGCACTTCCACATTCGCCTGTAAGAGACGCATCATTGAAGGACCTACAAAAAAGAAACTCTTGTCAACACAACCTTCCCCTATCAGACAAACTCGCGACTTACCCTTCCTTAATTCCTCTCTCAACCGATTCACGATATCCACCGCCCCATTTGGCAAAATCTTGCCATCCCCAGGAACAGCAGCGTTTAGCATCTGCTGCTTCATCATCATCTGCTGCCTCATTATTTGCTGTGCCTGTATAGAACTCGATCCTCCATTGACGCCCATACCAATACCACCAACACCAACACCAACACTTCCTGGTTGGTGATCGCTCATCATCGGGTTGAGACCAGGACCCAGACCGGCAGCACCAGCGTTGGATGGTCCTTGATTAGGATGCTGCTGCATCCCGTTAGCATCAACTTGCAGCAACCCAGATGTAGGACCTGCAACCATTCCAGGTGCATTCCTGACATTCATGCGCACCTGCTGGGAAAACCTCTTAGACTCTATCGCCATTTGTTGAAGCTGCGGTCGATATTGTTCCACGACTGTGATAATATTTTCTGGAAGATTCCTTTGACGAAGTTCAACCGCACTCAAGTTGGCATATTGCATCAACATGGGCCCCCTTCGTTGAAGTTGACTGGCGGCTAAAGTTCCAAATCCGTTGGGTAGCCCCGTTCCACCCAGATCTCCAGTGCCAACGGACCCAGAAGCAGGGTTTCCATTGCCCATGGTACCACCACCTCTCGTCGCGGAGCCGCTTGCGATCCAACTACGAACATAAACTTGTTCCAAGTCGAAGAGATATTCACCGTAGATGCGGGCAATCAGTTGAGCGACAACAGGTCCCGATTTAGGCGGCTCGCGATCTGATCCAGGAAGATTCACAAAACCCATCCTTCCACCAATTATATTCCATGTCTCTTTTTCATTCACCTGACAAAACTCCATCAGAGTGTGAACGCAGACAGCTGCGCTACTACTCACCTTTACATACCCTCCTTCCAACATAACAAGTTCATGAAGACGAGCGAGATCTATTGGCTGATCGTTGACCGTCAACAGATCCGGGTCAACCTTGATATTTCTCTTCTGCAAAAACCCAGGGAGCATCATATCAAACCTTGCTTTTTCCAACGGAACAGGGTATCCGATGCCACCAGCTCGCATAACGGCAGCGGAAACACCTGGTATGTTGGGCCCACCCATCATAAATGGGGGTTTATTAGCACCCACATTCATCTGGACACCGCCAAACGGGCTTCCAAGTTGTTGGGGTGATGGATTTGACGGTGGACCGAGTCTAGGCACACCCATGAGTCCACTAGTGTTGGCAGGGGCTTGAATAGAGGGGTTCGGTTGCATGCCGTTTAGTCCCATTATGGACGTCTGACCATTCTGAGATGGACGGATATTCCCATTTGGACCGAACTGGTTGGCCGGGGGAGCCCAAGGATTCTGACCAACACCCATGTTTGGCACGACACGGGACATGCCATTCGTCCTAGCGACACTTGAAGATGAAGTCATCGATACGATTTCAGCAACTGTTACAAACTCACATGCCAGGATTACTCATGACAAGTTGCTGTTGTTGGAGCAAACGAGTCACGAACTCCTGTTTAGCCTTGATTTCCATTTGGAGATTGCGAGCTTTGGCGGTGAGCTCATGAGAGGGAGAAACCTGCATCGAATTCATGAGTTGACGGATGTCATTTTCGTGGTTTGCAATCGCCTGTCGAGCAGCTCTGATTCGCTCATTGATATCTTGGATGTTCATTGAGATCATGGTACGTCGGATAGGCATTCCTTGGGCGCCGGGGATATGAACGCCAGGAAGCTGCTGAGGACCAGCGCCCTGCATGGGGTCTTGAATTTGGGAAGAGAGATTAGGGGGGTGGGAAGGTGAAGGGCGCCTAAGGGCCTCGCCCGAAAGCGCGGGAGAGGAGAATATGTCAGCATTAGGGTGATTGATGGCAGGGGGTTGAAGCTGTTGCTGCGACTGCTGCTGCTGGTCGCGCTGTTGCTGTGGTTGCTGCTGCTGTTGCTGCTGAGCCTGCTGATTCTTGGCAGCGTTGAACAGACCGCCGTTGTGGGTCTGCTGGGCGAGCATGAGTTCGAGTTGCCTGTTCACGGGACCTGAATTCTGCATGCCGAGACGTTGGGCCGCATTAAGACCCGGAGCCATATTAGGAAAAGGAATGTGTGGCTGCTGGACGGACGGGTTTGGACCAGAGTCAGGGAAGGGCTGAGGCTGCTGCTGAGGCTGGTTGGCGAGGGCTGTTGGAGCGCCCATGGGAGGGTTCATGGGGAGAGAGAATAACTGGGGTTGTTGCTGGTTCTGCTGGCCGAGCTGCTGATTCTGCGGATTGAGACGAGTCCTGAGCATCTGGCGGAGAAAGGAATCACTAAGGCGAACGAGGCCCACGGAAACCCGCGGGAGAAGAGCCAGAAAAAAAAAACGCACCTGAGGGGTCTGCTGCTGACCCGGCGGTGCGATGTCCATGCCGCTGCGTGGTCTGTACTGCACCTGGGGCTGCCACATCCGGGTCTGGTCGCCAAAGTTGGGATGACCGTCCTGCTGGGGCTGGAGCTGCTGGCCTGGCTGTTGGTGTTGCGGCTGCTGCTGCTGCTGCTGCTGGCCCAGTTGGCCCTGCTGTGGCTGCTGTGTTGGTTGCTGTTGTGGCTGCTGCTGAGACTGCTGGAGCATGTTGGGATTATTGAACGTGGGAATCATGGAGGGGTATTGGGAGAAACGATCGGACATTATCCGAAGCGTTTAGAACGACAATAGGAGCAGGACGGGGGCGACAGCGAGCAGACTAGGCAGTGGGATTTTGGGGATGGTGGTGGGAGGGAAGGGAAGCGAGGGCTGTGGCTGAACCAGAGCGACTCGATGTTTGCTTGGACTAAACAAACCCGGGATCTCCGCCGAGCCGGGCTTTCCGGCATCTATTCTATTTTACATGTCTATTAGCTATTGAGGGTCCTGCTTCCAGTATTATATCCCCGTCGTCCTCGTCGTCGTAGTCCTTGCCAGCCACTCCTTCCTCCTCGTCGCCGCACTCGGCCACATACTCTTCAACCACCTCTTCTTCCGCCCGAAACCAATACCGCAGTCCAACGGGAATCATGACCCCAACTGCCACGGCACCAAGTCCAAAAAAATTCTTCCAGCTGATCAGATGAAAGTCCTCGGCACTGGTCATGTCATCCAGCCCACCCCCGATGGTGGTATGGATCACCGTGACCCCGAGGATGCCGAGAAATGTGCTCATCCAGAAGGGGACAAGGCGGATGCCAACGTGGGGACACACGACGTTCACCACCCAGTGGGGCGGCAGCGGCGCGATGCGGAGGATGATGAGAAAGGAAAGCATGTTTTCCTTGTTGGCGCTTATCTTGTCGGCCCATTTATCTAAAACAGCTTTCCATTTCGGCAGAGTGAGGAGCGCTGGGCCGAGGGCAGCTGAGATGAGATAACAAAGGGAGGCCCCTGTTGCAACACAGCAGCATGCAAGAGGGAGTGCCCGGGCGACTCCCCAGACAGCACCACCAAGAATGGACAGGTACATGGATCCGGGTAGAGAAAATGCCTGGAGACTGAGGGAGGCCGCGGGTCAGCATGGAAATGGACAGAGATGAAAAGCACGGACAAGAGGTAGGTAATTACATAGCAGACGATGATGCGGTAGGGATAGATATCGCGGTACTTTTTCAAAAGACCGTTGAGATCCTGGAGCTGGGCAAAGGACTTTGGAATGCGAAGCAATGGGCGATCTGCGCTACGAGTGACGATGTCAGCAACAGTAGAAACCTGGGAAGTGTTTTACGACGCACGCATCGAGGGTGGGCAGAGCAAGCCAGAGCGTTCCTCCGAGCAAAAGGGTGCTGATGAGGAAGATGCAGGCCATCTTGAGCGTGGCATGGAAGACGAGTTTTCTCGGGGATGCTGTGGGAGTTGTTCCGTAGGATATCTGATTATGTGCATGCAGAGGTGTCCGGTCAGCGCCGTCGACGGTGTCGAGCGTGTACATCGAATCGTTGCGGTGGTACATGATATTGTTGGGAAGATAGCTATTTCTGGCATATGGGCCACATAATAAACACAACCACACATTACACTTTGCTCGTCGTCTGCAACGTTGAGCAACCCCTCATTCTTGTGATCCCCCGCAGCCATGCTTCCCAGTGTCCTCGGCGGACAGAACACGGCAAATGCGCCCCCATCGCTCCCATCCGGACTCGAGATCCCTGAGGAGGCGCTCGTTGGTCAGCAAGCGCCACAGGGTGTGGTGACAGTGTCGAAACGGCGGCGAAAGGCAGAGGACGAGGCAGGAAGTGCAGAACCTCGTCGGCTACGTCGGTCGCACGAGGCGTGTGCTCGATGCAGGAGCAAGAAAATCAAGGCAAGTGCCGACGGCAAGTTCCAGTTTCTTTTACCAAGCTTACAGCCTGGCAGTGCGACTCGAAACATCCCAGATGTACTGCCTGTGCAACGGCTGGCACTGTCTGCAACCAGGAAGACCGCCACAGACAGCGTCTGACGCCGCGGGGCCTCAGCATACGCATGGAACAGCTCCTGGCCCAGTGCGAGGCTCTGCTCAAGGCTCATATTCCAGACTTTGACATGAATCGTATTGAGGAATATTTGGCCCGGCAAGGCATCGATGCTGCCTCTGTTTCTGCTGCCAATCTCTCTCCCGACTTCCAGGTCCACGACGACTCCCCACGATCCTTCCAGCTCGACCACGGCCCGCCAAAGCCGTATCCCGTCCCGTACCCCGGCCCCCACATCATCCCCCCCTATCCGCCACCCGTCATACACTACTCTGCCTATCCTCCCCTCCCTCACATCCCAGGCCCTCCTCTCTACCCGCCCTTCCATCCTCCCCCAGCTCCCTATCCCCCCCCTCCCCTCCCTAGCTCCCGTCTCCTAGCAGCCAAGGGCACCGACCCCAATGGCAATGACATGTCCGATGCTGAGAAACTCGCAGCTAACTTTGGCGTCTCTCCAAGCACCGTCAGCGATCTCAGACTCCAAATAGCCAGCGACAGAGAAGATCTCGCAGTCGACTACAACGGCCTTACTTCCGGTCGCGATCGTTCCTGCCACGAGTCCATCAAACCTCGCAATCCCTCCTCTTGGCTCCCTCTCACTATTCCTCGCAACGGCGCTATCGCCACCACCCTCGCCTTTGCCCCCTGTTCTCCTTCCAGTTTCTCCCCTTCCAGCATCGTCGTCTGGCTACCCAAGGACAGAGCCATGTTCAAAGTCATCGCCGATGTCTACTTCAAGAGACTCAACATCCACCGGCCTATCTACTCCCGCAAAGAATTCGACTCCATCGTTGCCGGCCTTTATGACCAGTGCGCACCTGTTCACGATCCCGGTCATATCTGCGGCGTCTATCTCGTCTTGGCCCTCGGCACTCTCAGTGAACTCAATCATCGCACCGTCAATATTGAAAACAAGGCAGACATCAACAAGTCCATCTCTCCCGTCTCTAAAGACCTCATGCCTTCTGATTGGCCTTCCCACGATGAGTTCTTTGAGAGAGCCTTGGCCGTGAAACCCGATCTTCGTGTCTCCGTCTCTAGTCTCCAAGCACTCATTCTCCTACATTGGTACCTCTATACCGAGGTACTTCATTCTTTTCCTCTGCCGCTTACCAACTCACTTTATTTTTCAGCGTCAGGGAAGAACTTTGTGGCGTCTTGTCGGAAGCCTTGTTCGCCTTTCTATCGAACTCGGCCTCCACCATGACCCTTCCACCCAATACGTTCCCTCTCCCCAAGGTGCCCACCTCCCTCAAATTCCCCTTTTTAGCGAAGAGGAATGTCAACTCCGCATTCGTCTCTGGGGTATAGTCCTCGTCCACGACCGTGGTACTTCTATCCTTCTTGGTCGTCCTCTCGCCATAGCTCCAAGTGATACCGACACCCCTCGTCCCTCTCGCTCGAAAGCCAGTAAGCGCCACCCAGCCTTGGACGACGATTTCTCCGAACATTTCGAATTATCTCACCCTGTTGCTGAAATCCAAGCTGACATCATCAATTCCTTGTACACCCCTAAGAAACAGGCTGGCGACACGGTGATGCGTAATGCCACCAGGATTGTCAAGAGTTTGATCGAGTTTAGGAATCATCTGCCCGACAAATACAAATATTACTTTAGTGGGAGCAAGGACTGGCTCTTGGACAGAAAAGTCAAGTTGGTCCAAGGCATTACAGAGGATGAGGGTTTAACATTGTTGAAACTTGGAATTGCCAGAATCCTCTTGTTGAGGGCCCTATTTAGTTCAAAAGAGTTGAACTATCCCAGCAGACATCAGGCACTTGTGGATGGTACGCTACTGATCCCTGAATGCACACTTTGTCACTGATATTGATTCACTCTAGCTATCATTACTTCCCACAATGTCATCGTCATTCACAATCAACTCATCCGATTTCCAGATATCGCCTTCTTCACCTCTCCTATTCCCTTACACATAGCTGCCATGGTCATTCTCTTTGGACACATGTCCCAATGCGAAGTTTTGCCTCATCAGACTGCGCTTGAAGATCTTTGGATGGCACTCGACATGATTCCACGTTTCCGATGGCGTTGGGAACGCAAAGATGTCGCCGGTGGTCATCCGCTCATTGCACGCCTAGTCGAACGTGTTATGAATGTCGATTTGCATACTATAGGGCCTTCATCTCATCCTGTGTTGATCCCTGAACCAGAGTGGGATGAAGAAGGATTAAGTTCACCTAGACCAAAGGCAAATCTCGCTGTCATCGGTGGTGCAGGTGCCACCCCTACAATTTCTTCACCGGTACCGAATACTATTACCACTGTTTATGGACATGGGAGTATTGCTGGCCCTAATGCTGCGACGGGAGGGTATGGTGTCATTCGAGGATCGTTGAATGGTTCTGCGGGACCATCAGGAACGAACAACCACGTCGGATCAACTAGTGCTCCTGGGGCTGCAACACCACCTCATAAACGTCTTGTTGACATGCCACCAAATTTATTCTACCCATTCTTCCCAGAAGTTCAAGTTTCCTCTGATGTATTACAAGGAAATGGAGCGTCCTCCTCATCCCAACCCCCAAACGGAAGTGGTGGTGGACCTGTTAGTGGTACTGCTACCCGAGTCGCAGTAGGACGTGGTCACAACAGTGACTACAGTCAGATATTGGCCGCGGCCGCGGCGGCACAGGAAAGTTCTTGTCATCAACCTGGACAAAATACGTTTATGTCGGAAGAGAGAACGCCTGATCCTACACCTCATCAAATATCATCGCCTTCCCAGACCTTGCAAATTCAAACACCTGGATGGAATACTGCAAATTGGAGGCGGTGAATTACGTTTTTTTTTTGGTTCAACTATTCAGTCTCCTCGATGACCAGGAAATGATTCTGTGGTTTTTTCTTTTTTCCTTTTTCTTTATACATTGATTACAGATTACTGAACGTGGTTTTTCTTTTTGTATTTCTTTTCGAATCTTTTCATTTTTGAATTCAAAATCGATTAATCCATGAATTGCCCCCATGCTTCTTCATGCTCGCGTTTGTGTGTGTGTGTGTGCTCATGTGTACTATTGCTTTCTCTCGTTAGTTGTCTGGTCTTTTTTTTTTTTCTCTGTTGCCGTTGTTCCCAGGCCCCCCCCCCTTCCATGGTAGTTTTTTACGTTCTTGTATGGGTTATTTTCGATGATGTTACCCTACATCCACAGACCATTAGGAACTTGTAGTATATATCTATCTATAACAATGCATGCCATGGATCGGACAATGGATCGTTAACGATCATTTTTGATCTATTGATTCCTCTTTGTGATTGGGCTAACATTGTCATTTTTATCTAGATCCCTCATTTGGCTGTGTATACATCCCACCCAGAGTCAAAGGTAGACTGATAGTTACCTTTATCCCCTACCCCTGGTTGTGGCTGTCCCAATTTGAATGCATTCCAGGACCTGCAGTATCTTCATTAGGACATTATTTCCCAGGTGGTTCGAGATAAACACACCAATATGATCAGTCTGATCATTTGCGAGTCCTGTATTACATTCTGGTCTGTGAGGAACCTCATGAGGATTTTTTACTATGTAGCTATTGGAAGAGGACAACGCCATGACATGGGGCTGACAACACCAAAAAACTGCATGGTAGATAGAGTGATTGTAAGATGCGGCAAGACCTTAGCGAGGTAGTTACACTCGAATCACCTAGAACTGAGTATCGAAGGCTGGGTCCTGGTGGGAGTGTAAATTTAAATATGAGCATCACATGAATATTAAAGCAAGAATGAAGATCAAAAGTAACTATAGTGAAATGAGTAACAGTGGAGAGGCAGAATGCTAGTGACGAAGTAATGATGAGATTCATGCTCTGACACAGGACCGCGGTCAAAATAGGCATCTGAACAAGTGACAGCCACTGACTGATCCATTGGGATAACACACACAAGGGCAGAAGGCCATTTTCTGAAATGCTATATGATGGTGCTGCTGGGGAAATTCCGCAAATGAGCATGTGTCTCTCCATTCTGAGCTTGACTGAGAGTTCAGGAGCTTTGAAGTTGTACTTGAGCACCAGAATTTCGAAGAGACGAACTAGAAGACGAGCGGGAACGATAATCTGAATGTGAGTCGAGGTTACCTTCTTATCCTCCTCGAACATCGCCAAAAATTAACTTGCTCTTGGCAGACCATGCAAAATATGACCGAAGAGAGTGGGTGTGAAATCTTTTTAACATGACCAAAAACAATTCAGAGCTGTGGAATTATTTCCACAGCTGCTGAACTGAGTTTTTTTTTTTACCTCTTTGCACAATTTGTGCTTGATTCATCATGCCTTTGAGAAGGCAACATTAGTGGTCAAGATGAGGTTCGAACGTCCAACCTAATCGCATTTGTCACCACGTGACATTCTGCGTTCAAGTCTCATGCTCCAACTCAGCCATCTCGCCGACTGAAGGTTTGGGAACTTCTTAGTATAAGACACCTTTTTGGTCAAAATCAATTTAGTTTTATATACTTTTGAATACTAAAATTTTCATAATTCCATGCTCCACATTGTCAACTACCAATATATCTTCTCCTAAGCATCATGTCATACACAGAGCTATAGTCTGGTGACTTGCAGCTCCATGGCATATCCATTTGTTGATTGTGAGGCTAAATTTTCTAGCTCATTGAACTACAGTATCGGCTCTTCTGGGTTGACAAGCCTACGGCAGGACATTGGCACCATAGAAGGGTGAAGCAAGATTTAGACTTTTCCAACGGTAATGGACGCCGATGTGAGTTGAATCTTAGCTACTCGGCAGCACAAAATAAGATCATACTTGGTTGTGCCTGTCGTTCTCATCACACTCAGGAGCAGAAATATCTACACCTTTCTTTAAAGGATCTCTAACCAGAAATTTCGTGTTGTTTGGTTTCCCCACAGTTGGATGGCGGTTCCCTTCACTGCTGCAAAGACCAACAACTACATCAAAGGTCAATGAAGTAGAAGGAGAGGTAGACTCAGACTACCTGCCGCTGCTCGGCGGCAGTGTGCAAGATCAAAGGATGACCTCGAAGTCGAAGGCCCCTCAAATGTCTCCTCTGACAATTCTTTCACTACGGCCATGCTAGCCGAACACTTGAATACAAGAGAGTCCAGTACCCGAGTTCCTGTCAACAGAGTCAGTCGTCACTGGGAACTGGATTCAGAGACCGAGGGGCGGTGGTAACTGCCGGACCTCCTTCAAAACCTCAGGTCCCACCTCTGCCTCCTCTCTGGTTGACACTTGCTGGCAGTTCTGTGACAGCCCCATTACAACCATTAAATCAGTCTGTCAACAGCTCACTGTCCTTTTATGGCTCTCGATTCTCCAGATACATCCAAACTGGAAACTCCAGATGACAAAGTTCCCGGATCATTCTACGGAGAAATCTGTCGATAGTGATGCCGACGACGATGTTTCATTCCGTGGATTGGAATTCTTGATCACATTATGGGAACATCCACCCATATATTCTGTCGCCACCAAAGATCATACTGCAACTGAGATCAATGATGATGTTGGCACATCTGCAGCTCAGCGCCAGTCAGTGGCTCCGTTGCAGTTTCTTCTAGATGATAATAGCAGAGCAATTCATAGTAGCATGTGGAGCCTGAATCATGTTACAGTTCCTGGTACACCGACAAGCTTTCAATCATTTGAGGAGATCCCCTCGTCCACGACATCTTCTTGGCCCAGATCGAGCAGTCCTTTTTGTAGCAAGTCCTAATTTACACTGACTAGCACGAGGTGATATTCGAGCCCAGATCTCCAATTTCCGAACGAGCCCACCTCATTAATCTCCCCTTGTCCCTATTTATATTTCGTGAGTCCAAATATGTCATCTCCTTCCTCATAATTCCATTCACGTCTGTGTTGTCACAGTTAACCGAATTGCTTGTGGTAGACATTTTCCAAGATAGACTGAAGTACAAAGCTTTTCTTGTGTATAGAGGAGATGAAGCTCGGATTGTGTTAGACTACCTTCAAGTTGTTATCTCGCCGGTTTTCCTGTGTCTTTTTGAACCGTACTTTCGATCAGGTCCTAGATTTCTGTGTGCAACCCTAACAGAGCAATCCTGCTGCAAACTCTTACATGTCTATCCACAAAGTCAGCGCTCTATTTCGTTGTTTCAAACTTTAAGGAGTAAAGATGTTAGAAGATGACCCTATTGATCAAGGCGATATCTGGAAAGGCATATCTCATGACCAAGTTGTCTGCGTCAAGATATTGGGGCCATACCATCAAATGTTAACTCAACCTCTATTCAAGGTAATGGTCCTCCTCTTTCAATGTCAGATATCAGCTCAAAACCTTGAATCAGTATTTTTCACAGGAAGCGCTATTATGGGAAAGTTATCATATCTGAATATCCTCCCGTTTTATGGGATTTAGCTCAATGAACTGAGGAGAGGTCGCCGGTTCGGGCTGGATGAAGCATGGAAACATTCTCAGTTAAGCAAAATAATTTTGTTGTAACAAAATCCATAGATGGACACAGGGCACAATGATACAGAAGAGAACACATGTAAACCAAGTCTAGCCAGGGAAATGACCACCTGGTCTCATTGAGATGCCATGCTCGAAAGATGGAACAAAGTAGCACTGCACGAAGGGGAATGGGTTGAAATCGAAGGACAGGTGATCCAGCAGGTGAACCCGTGACAAGGCATTATCGATCGAGGTATATGATAAATTGGAGGAAACATAATTAGAGTATGTCACTTGTTCTAGGTGGATGGACACAAAGCAACAGCATACTAAAGGCATGAGGATATCGACACAACTATCGAACGTCATGGAGATGCTGGCATTTCGTGAACAGTGTGATATGATAAATGGACAAGATCCAAAGTCCCTTGTATAAGCAAAATCGGGAGATGACCCTATAGAGGATTGAATGATCGATCGTGCACCACAAAGTATAGCAAAAGGAATATGTTTCAACTGTGCATCATCGTCAGTCATTTGAGTATCCTCTCCATCTTTTCGAGTGCTGCATCGACACCTTTGATCAATCTTGTGACATGGCGAGGAAATAGCTGTTTTTCGTTTTCCCGGGCAGTCTCACGCGTGAAAGCTTGGCGACCAAATGCTTGCTCTAGAACGATAGGAAGGCCGAGAGCAATTCGGGTTATTTGGATTGTTATTTTCGTGCGCCCGAAAATATCGAAATAAGATAACCCCTTGAAGGCATGTTGCACTTCGAGTAATCGAGTCAGCTCAGCATGAAGTGCGTTGATGCATGCCCGACACGCTGAAGTCGAGGTCAACTGATGAATACTTTGTGAGTAAAGATTCCACGTACTCAACGCTCGCTCACGAATTGCCTCAAGAGTAACCAAAACAGAGTTTATGCCATCCTCTTCGAGCCGCATCGAAGGATTTATCTCATTCAGAGCTTCTATATTCCGTAAAAAATCAGTCAAACGCTCGTAGATGGTCTGAATTATACGGACTCAATAATGTCCGGATAATTTCCAGATCACCATCCAAGAAATCATTGAAAACACTCAGAACGACTCCCTTGAATGTCTCTTCAGCATGGCTAGATGGATGTATAGCAAATACATCATATTCGGAGTCTGTCGAACGTGTATCATACGCGCGTTTATGCGAAGGTTTGCTCAGAACTTCATAGGCAACAGCAACCTTTTGAAAGGCACGCGTGGCATCAGGATTGTCAGGAAATTTACTGATGATAATTTTAGGGAAAGGGCGAAACCACTTGGGAGGAAGCATACTCTGGGTGACATGCTCGACTCCGTGCAAGATATGCCCTTCGCAGGGTTATTTTGTCAAGGCTGGAATACTTAGGTACCCCGAGTATCTCATAGAGACAATTAGTAGAGAGAACCGTTTTCAGTGTTTCCAGTCGCTCAGCCTCTGACGAAATATCGAAATGTGCCTGGGACTGGCGCGAAGTTGTAGATGAGAAGTTTTCGGGAGCTGAGGGCTCTGCAACCCATGTTAAGTATTTGCGTTCGTAATTTTCTATGTCCTGATCTTCATCCTCGTCGATGGGTAAGTGAAAGTACGTGCTCGCTACTTATAAGTAGATGTGGCAATTCACATTGTAGAATGGTTGACACACCTGTGTTGAAAGCGTAGGAAAGCATTAATAGTACTTATGGCGAAGGAAAAGCCAAAGATGATTAAGAGGGAACTAAGGTGTTGAATAAAAGATGAGATGATCAACAGGGCACTCACTTATCACATGTCAAGTTCTGAACATGATTTACCAGGATCCAATCATTCTCACATGCCCAATTTGATGCTGATAAATGTGATCAAACAGCTATTAGAGAACACAGGCTCCGATATTGTCTGCAAAGTTCCGTGCTACCCTCGCGATCTCCCCTGGTTCTCCCATCATTGTGAGTCTGGTTATTTCCTGATCTTTCAGGTAGTTATGGGCATTCTCAGGTTTGACCGCACTGAGCTCGGAACGGCCAAATGCCCAGTTCAGAATGTAGACCGAGGAAGTGGAAGAATCCTTATCGATCAACCGAAGGAATCCCTTCAGCCTCCATGTGTTTTCTTTAGATAATAACTGGAGCGCTTTGGTTAAAACTTCTCGTTCTAGACCCTTGGCTGCATGTGAATGGTCATGAAAAGAATGTTCCTTGAAATCAGAACACTCTTGTCTCTCCAGTGCCCCTCCCCTGTAGAGAGTCGCAGTCTCTACTTCGTTGTGATGTGCTCTATCTGTACAAGAGATAGGCTCGAGAAACAACTTGGTTTGGTGACCAAATATGAGATCTGGGTCAACACCATTTCTACCCTGGCATTTGATTTTCGGTGTAGCATCATTCAACGTATTCAGATGGTCAATGACTTCGTCAAGTTGCCTTTCGGAAACATGTTCCCATTTATTCTAACCTTGATGTTATTCACGACCCTTCAGGGAGGGTTATTTAAAAGCTCACGATGAGGAGGATATCGGTATACGAAGCCTGCATTCGCGCAGTTGGAGATTGATCCTCGTACCCCGCGAAATTCTCAGCGTCAATCACGGTGATTATGGCATCAAGCTTGAGGTCACCGTCTGTCATCCTTTCAATTTCTCTGATCTGAAATGCTAGGGTTGCAGGAAATGCCGATCCACTGTTTCCCAGGGAAAGCCTAGTTAATAACGCTTTTAATAGGGCTAGGGAAATTACGAACGAGCATTCGATGAGTATACGGTCAGGACGGAATTTGTCTACCCAATCAACTTCAGTGGCTCGGAAAGCAGACTCTGCACGATGAACCCACCTCTGATCTCAAGAAGAGCCGTTTGCATTTGGCCGACAAGAACACAGCACCTGTAGTCGTATTCCATGGACCTGCTCTTGACTTGATAGCTCGACCATACTCACATACAACCATTCAAGATCTCGCTAACCCCAGATAAGCTTGATTCGTTTGCAAGCTTACTGTCTACTGCTGCGGCATCAGAAGTGTAATCTCCAAAACCAAGGCCAAACAATTCAATGCACCTTCAATGTCACCATATTCGTTTTTTAATAAGACTGCCTTGTAGCCAGGTGGCAGCTTAGGCAGAAGAGAAAGAATGACTGAAGTTTTCCCTGCCCCTAGAAAGCCTGTGAAAACAGTGATGGGTATAGAATTGTCGCTAGCCATAGTAAGGCAATAGGTAGTATCTGCCTGGACACGCTCAGGATCACGTGTATTACATCGTGATTGATCTTAATCTGGGCGCGTTCGCAGCGACCACCATGAGCAACTCTCTCCCTGTCACACTCAGGGCTGCATCGATCGCTAAGGCTCATACTGTTCTTGCGTGTGCTGCATTTTTATCTGCGTTGTTCATTGGATGTCTTCTGCATTATGAGAAGATCGTCAAGAATGGCGTAGCCGGATATCCACAGGAATGGTTTCCTTCGGTGTCCGCGACGTGAGTTGAATAATCAACGAATTGATATTGTCTTGATATTTTCTGCAGAATTGGCGATTGGTATCCTGAACGCAGTGTTTTTCAGATACTGATCGCGTTAACGTCTGGACCTCGGTTCGCTCTCGTTTACTTGCTCTATCAACACCAGTCGCAGTGGTCCAGAACTTCTTTATGGCCTAGAATACTCTTTTTAATAGGTCTCATTCGGACTTTTTCTTGTGGCGGCTGGGTGTACATCACGTCTACTGATGATCATGATGCCCACGACGTGTTCATGATCTTGTACATGGTTTGCAATCTTCCATGGATGATTGGTGGTGTATTATTCTCTCGGAAGAGAACTATTTGGAGACGCAGGTCCGGCAACTGTGATTTCTAGAAAGAAACTGGCTAAAATTCCAGTACAATCATAGAGCCTGGGTTGCAGCTGCGTCAGCGACTTCTTCAATCTTCTCCTTTCCTTCAAACTGACATACTCTCAGCTTCTTCCTGTCTATCGTACCACTTGTCTATTTCTTTATTCAACACAAGGTCAACCGTATACCTGGAGGTCAGTCTGGTTTGAATTGAACTGGATTGATGGGTCAGATTGGGCAACTGATGATATAGCTTATACTCGATATGCTTTTTTCGAATGGGGTCTTATATTCTTTGATGTGTTGTATGATTCCATAGCCGAACGAGACTTTGCTGAGGCAGATCTTAAGGTATGCCCATCATTCAGTCTCTACTCTATAAAGGGCCTCATCAATGATTCAGATAATCATTGGGCCTTCGAGTGAAATGACAACACAAATGTACCAGAGTCTCCATCGCCTTGCATGAAATGCTTCGCTGATTGCAGTTGACCTATCTCGAAATCAGAAAATGTGATATTTTGTCCAATGAAGAGGTTGCAGCTCAAGAGATGAATGTCAAAATCAATGTTGACGAACAAACCAAGAAAAGCCAGAGCAACCTTGGGTCTTCAATCGAAAGAAGGCATCCTATACGGATGATACTGCCTGCAGTCACTCTGAGATCTCAGCTATCTTTTGTATCTGATGTGTATCTCTGTATGTTCAATCATCTTCTAATTGGAGCATTATTTGACGTTCCTCCTTAGCATTTGTCTTTTTAACCTTGTTTACCGCCCTCATTCCGACGCTCTTCTATTTTTCCATCTGGGAGCTAGGAATTGCAGGACAAGAATTTGCCCTTTCGGCTGTTCTTTCCCCTTTCCTTCTTGGATTCTCTTCTTTTAACGATTTCTCTCAGAGTAAAAGGGGTCAGATTATTCTTCAGAGCTCATCGCTAGTCGGGCTAGCAGCCTATGCCTTCGATAAACCTTTACATAGGCTACTTGCTGTAACGCCGGCTGCAGTACTTGGAACGCTTGCTGCAGCGGTTAAATGGATTGGAGATGAGCCATGTTACCAGGCGTTTGGTAAGATAATTAATCTAATATATGAATAAGACTTCTCATTCAACAAGTGTTTGGGCTGGGCTGGGTCGTGACATCATTTGTGAGAATCATGAACCACACGAACAATCCCTGTGAGTTAATTGTGTTCCTCATATGTGGCGGGGTTGATTGTCACTGGATAGTGTGGCCATTCATCAATGGCAAATCAGGAGGGCTGAATAAAACTGGCATATCATTAGCCATTTTGGCCGTATTCGAGCTGTCCACGCGAAACTCTACAGCTTTCAGACTTGCTGCGTTGCCTGTAACGCCAAGTCATCGTTCCTGGTTGTCTCCTGCACTGGCACTCGGGAGTCTCATTTTCACCATTCATAACCTGCTCGCTGATTCGAGTACTTTGATTGCTTGGTCCTGGACTGGATATGAAGACGGTCTTCCTCGAGGGCCTGTGCCTCATCTTCATTGTGGATTAACCATCATCGTCCAATGTCTTGGCCTCGCTCTGGGCCTTTACGCTTGTACGGAATCTTATCAAATCAATGCACCTGAATCGGGGCCTTCTCAGACAAGGATTAAGAACCAGAGATTTATTGACCAAAGCGTTACCAATCATATCTACGCGTTCATTACTCATCCAAGTTTCTACGCCTTCGGTGCTACTTCTACCTATGTTCTCTACATGTATGAGAACTGGACTGGGTATGCTGGTGGCTTAGGGGTCGGATTCTTCGTGATGTGTATCACCCCTTTTGTATTCGAGCAAGTAGCTGCTACGAGGATTTACGCAGGACGCATGCTAGGTACAGCATTCGTCGTTTATTGTTTATTGAATCTCGCTAGTATCTTCACTGTGGCATACGCTTTTGTTCCGGGAGGTACTTACTTCCGGGAAAGGACTAACTGGTAAGCTTATCAACCTTGCAATGGTTAAATTGTTTCTCAACCTCATCTGCCTTTGCAGGGTACTCTTTACTCAAGTAGCACTCCTCTTCCCATTCTTTGCAAGTGCTACCAATGACAAACTCTCAGTTCCCATCTCTCGCACTAAGGCGTCATACGTATATATTTTTCTTGTATTGATGTCTGTCTTTTCTGGTCTCGTCACACTATTTCGGTTTCCACTTTCCAGTCCGCAGCCTTTTAAACCAGGACCGAGGATTATTCAAGCTGGTATATGGACAGTTCATTTCGGTTTTGATAACGAAGGTCATGATAGTCAACGAGGAATCAGGAATTTGGTCCGGGACATGCAACTGGACATTGTAGGTCTCCTTGAGACGGATTTACATGTACGCCGGTGTATGTTTTGTATCCGACCAAACCTGACTGATGGTTCCTGGATCGTCCCTGAAGAGAACTTCTTTTGGCCACCGTGATTTGTGAGTGCTTCCTCGGGCATTGGTTGACTATGAGTAGTTATCTAATTTGGTCTCAGAACAAGGGTGGCTGTTGAAAATTTGGGTTATGTTTGTATCAAAATTCTCAATGATCTCACTTGGCTCATGTACTTTCAACAGAATGTAGATATTGGACCTGGCCCGAATCGACACACATGGGGATGCGCCCTTCTATCGAAAGTAAGTCATGACAATCTGATTGCATTTGCTTGTAACTCTTATTGGCGAGCCAGTTTCCCATAATCCGGTCTACTCATCACCTACTTCCCTCACCGCATGGTGAACTTGCGCCAGCGATTGAAGCTGTTTTAGACATCTATGGCACCCAAGTCACCGTGGTTGTTGCTCATAATGGCCAAGGCACGTTCTTTTTTACTATCATACTGTGACTAAGTAGTGACCTTTTTAAGAGGAAGATCCTTTAGATCGTGAATTGCAGAGTACCGAATTGGCCAGAATCATGGCTGCATCCTATCCAAAACCCGTTATCTTCTTGGGCTATGTAGTCACAAAACCTCTGGCCAAGCGTCGTAAGTCTGGCCTTCGCTGAGCATTTTTCGGAATTACCTAATTCATCCAAAGCAAATCCCTACGAAATTATGGTGACAGATGGGCGTGTCCACGATATTGATCAAGATGATCTAGACAGGTGGTATGTCCCAAATGCTTAACGCCTCGATCCTAACATAGTATATGACTTCGTGCAGCTGCTGATCTGACTTGTATCCCAGGTGCGAATATATATTTTATCGAGGACTGTATCGGACCTCCTATGCGCGAATATCGCGGGGCATTATTACAGATACAGAGATGCAAATTGGTCAATTTGTCTTGCCACGTCATGGAACTCCAATCGTAGATGAATCAGTTTCTGCAAGATATTCTCGAGCCTTCAAGGAACAAATGCCTATTGAATATGTACGTGAATTATCCCTATTGATGTTCCTCGCATATTTGCTTAATCGAAATGAAGTGGTTCCCTATGGCATACTATGGAGGTCCCGGTCATGGCGGTGTGAGCGGCCACTACTATCATGTCTTTGGCACAGTAAGGAACCTTCCAGTTCCCCCTCACGACTTGACTCAATCCTACGTAGCCCCTATACTATCTTTTACCATTGAATGCGACGGTTTGAAGTCTTGTACTCTGTCGTTGTCCACGTGTAATTACACTGATGCAAATGTTGTACTGAAAATAACACTTGTAGTCAAAATTTGGGTGTGACTAGTCTGCTTGAAATTTCTACATTTGAAGAGCAGGGATGGACGAGTGGGATCATGTCTGTCCTCAAAACTGTCAAAATCTGTTTGACGCGGTCAAAAAAAGTCAGTGATGTTCATGTGAAAATATACTAAAGAGGATTATGTGATACCATTCACTGATAAAATTCATTCAGCTCTCTACCGATCTCCTTAGGCATTGCTCTGGCTTTCCTGCATTGTAGATAATGAATTGGATATTTTTGAATACTTTGGATGACATTGTAAGGTCACCTATTCTCTATCATTCATTGCCTGCACTTGATAAATCCTGAAATCTCTCCTTGTTCATTCTCTTTCCATCAGACACTGCATAGCAAATGTCTTCCTCTCTGTACACTTGCATGAAACTGAATATCCCAGTTGTCGTCTGAGCACAGCGCTAAGATAATTACGTCATTGGTTGCAAACACTTTGCGAAGGCTTCTGCGATACTGCATGTTCTATGTACCAAATCAACGTTCAATCCAGCACATACTCGTGGTTCTAACGCAGCAAAAGCTGATGTTGGATACCCTGCTCCATTTCTTGGCGTTCGTCCGGTGACATCGATTTGCACACTATCTTGATGAATGGAGCCTCTTATCCAAGACGATAGTTCAGTACTATTGATTAGACAAAAGACAACTGTTGGCCCTAGCACCTTTAAGGCGGTCGATCTTGCCTAGTGCCGTACTTCATCTCGTACCGGGCGATAGCTTGTATACGCTCACCCTTCAACAAGCACCAAGCCAACCTCAAAGGGTTGTAATGTCGGGCCAAGACTCGGGACAATTCTACTAAAACACAATTTCAAGGCCAGAAGGTGGTACGGTTGTGGACTATACATACCATATTCGAAAAATAGGAGTGAAAGAGGAACAACCTGACTCTTTCAATTTGGATTAATACTTGAATATCATCATCCTGAAACAGATTTGATTTACCTCGACTACGAGATTGGACTGGCTGTTCGAATCTTGCTTCATAAGTCTGGGCCGGAAGTAAATACCACCTATTCAGGATGGATCAGCACTGGAGCTGCCCATCGAGCATCATACCAACCCGGCAGCCTCCAAGCGTCTTTGACACTCAGCATGAGGGCAAAAAGAGGAAAATGATTGACGAGAGTAAGTATGAACTCCATACTTGCAAGCAGCAAAAGGATGATGAAACGAGCCTTTGCAGGGGATGAGTGATCTATAAGCAGTCAGAGGCAGGGACCTACAGTAGCGAACAACACATAGTATACCAGCACAGTTGGAAACAGAAAAGCCAGTAGCGTGAATAAGATCGTTCCGAATAATAGTTGATCCATATCGTACTCCCAACTATCAATCCGATTTCTCAACACATTGTAACGCTTTCCTGGGTAGTAATTGAGGTATGGTATCATAACAAATATGATCAGCACACATACCTCGGAAGAGGTTGAACAATGACCCAGCTATCTTCAATATTTGATGATAGATGAGGCCAGTGAAGAAATAACATACGTATATATGGACGGTGAAAATAGCAATCAAATCGATGATGGCTGAGAGAGCAAGAGTCATGCCACCAAACTTGCCCATGCAACCGACAATATAGATAATAGTCACAATGTAGGGAGTGAACTGGTCTAGACCCTTTTCCCAGAATCGTACCAGCCCAACGAACATATGGCAATAGAACCAACTTAATTCGGTGTTAAGTTTTAGGCCAGCCGGCCAGGAGTCAAGCCATTGCACGGTATAGATGATGTCGTGCACCAAATACTTACGTATTATAACGCTGCCAAATTGCCCAAGGGTTAGAGCATTTTCCGTCAGGAATGATCCAATTGTTATCCCCATCGTCACATCATTGAGTATCAACCAGACAGTATTGAAAAACTGAGTATAGCGGGCAGCGTAATTTGTGATATCTGACTCGTCACGGTTACGAAGATGGGGTATCTCGGCGACAAAATATACGGCCTGTTCTGCACGGACCTCGATTTGCTGGATTACGGCACAAAGATCTCTGAAAGAAGATGTAGGAGTGGTTGGTATTTTGGATATAGACTTAATGAGACGGGAGAAGGCGTTCATGGGTTGGGCAAGTAGCGTTGCGACCGCACTCATGGAAAACAATATAGCCGCAGTTGCAGGTAGCATGCGAGCGGATGAGTCGGTAATAGCTGTTTTCAGTAGAGTGGATGCATTGAATCGGTTCAGAGAAACCTGACCAATAGCAACTGAAGAATTCGACCTGGGTGGCCGAGTGAAATCTTGTACACATGTTTGTGAGGACCTGTCGTTCGAGAATAGAGAAGGAACAAATGTCGAACAGTCAAATGCATAGAACCTCAAAGAACTTAGTGGATGTTGATGGTAGAATATTAGGATGGGTTGTATTTTCCTGGGCCATCAATTCAGTGCCGGAAAAGCCGTTTGTGCAGTAGTAGTACTTACAATGCGGCGATCTTTACAGTATTACTTTGTGCATCAAATTCGCAAAAACCGAGGACTTCGGGATTGCCTCCGCATGATTCCTGCAAAGCACGCCAGGCAGGTACAGTGCAGGCTGCATTCAAGGCGGACACTGCTTCCTCTTCCTGCAACACCATAAGATAACACAGCGGAGAAAAACAAACCGCACCCACAGAGTCCTCTTCCAGAACACCAACTATACATAGTTGAGGCAATCTCCAACCATAACAGAACCCAGATTGCTGTAAACCGAAAGGCCAGTATACCGTCGGTGTGACAGTCGAGGAGACCATTAAATGAATAATACACGTGACATCCAGCTGTCTTCCTGCTCAGTGAGCGTTCAAAATGCTAATCAAACTATAGGTTTTGTAACCTGATTCTCTCACTGGGGTGCATTATGGCATCGCAACTGATGACTTGTCGAAAACTGGGTTCCTACAGATCGTGACCTAGATACTATCTCTTGCAAACCCCACTTGATGGATCATTTTTTCTGCTGTCAAGGTTCTGCTTCACTTTGGCATATACAATTCATTGAGTCTGGCAAAATTTATATGATCCCAACATAAGTGTATGCCTCTCCCTCAGAACTTTGGATTGAAAGATCACATTTCTCCATCAGCATTCAAGCCACCTACATTTCTCTTTTGGCATATGGTGAGTAACATTCGTATTCCCACGCCTTGAGCTACTGACATGATACGCATAGTCATTATGTCATCAGCAACTACAAGAGCTCATCTCGCCTACCAAGATAACGAATATAGCAAGCACCGTCTTTTACTTAACAGATATTCGTCTCAGATAAAATCTTGAGATATTTCTGTCTTCCTAAATGAGTAAGGTCTATCTAAATGTTGTGCGTCCAATTGCAATGACTGGTGCACTAGCCATAAAATCAATGTTTTTCCTTACGGTCATTAGTGAGAAATCAAGGATTCCTTGCTCAGAAAATCTTCAAGCAGACCCCTCATGGAACGGTGTCATCTATTGAACACAATGAATGACACATTTTACTAGGCTGTCTATCACCTATATCACAGGAAGAATAAGTTTCTTGTCGCGCTATAATCGTGCCAATCAATCTCTTTTCGAACTGTATTTCATTCGCACCGTCTACTCCCGCTCTGATCTTAATTTATATGCAAACATCACCGAAGCGTTGATCGGAATGCCCCTTGACTATTTCCTTGCTGACTGTATATAAATTAATCTCGCTAGAAAGAAGACGAGTCTCACTGAGACGTTGAAATGCTTGGCATTTTCTTATACACGGTGAGCCGATCAAACCTCTGTCTCCTGCTGTTCATACTCATCTGTTGCCCTAATTTCAACGAACAATCTATTTTTTCGGCCGTCGTCTTAGTTTTTGTCTATAGACCCCACCAAGACACTGATCCTTCCCCGTCGATCCGGTTTAGTTCACGGCCGTCAGCATTTTTCTGAATGAGAATTCACGCAATAGTCTTCTGTCCACTTGATGTTGTCTAAACACACGTGCAATTGAATAAAAGTATGGTGATGTTTTCGATCAACAATATCAAATGGATGCTAAGATTACGCAGCTGTGTGGCACACCGAGGTTTCTTTGCGAGCTTTTCGTTGTTCCTTTGGGCTAGGACGCTGATGACTTGTTTGCACCAATATCTTTGAGACGACTTCTGTAATCTGGCAGTTAAGCTAATCTGTTAATTTCAAACATACGGGGTAGATTTGTGAAAGTATCTATGGCAATCTATGCCTCACACTGAGACTGGTCAATAGTCAAAAATTTCTTTAGTGTTCACACACACTTGAATCGACTTCATGGTCTGCTAATTCCTTGAGGCTAGCAATATTTTGTTGCCATAGACAGGACATCCTGAACACCCCTCAGAGATCAGCTGAGATGTAAGGTGTCTATGTGCTCAAAGACTCTGACTGCAAAATTGATATGCTATCTGCATGCTGCGATACGCCACCAATTAAGGCATATTCTCCATCTCGGTAAGCCAGGCTATTACATCATAAGACTCGGTGCCTGAGAACTTATCAAGATCGACAGGCTTCAACGGTCCACGGACAGCGGGATTGCCATATCCAAAAAAGGTTGTGATAAGAGCTTTCAGACCACCAATGCCTCCGATTTGAGAGACTATCCAATCAGCCTGACTGAATTTCTCCTGTAACTCCATCGCTTCCGTAATCTTTCCCTCCTGGAAAAGCCGGTAAAGTTTTACGTGTAATTTCGGGAAGAGGTTGACCAGAGCTGCAATGACACCTGCACCCCCTCCAAGAAGGCCAAAGAGATATGTATCACTTCGACCCGGATAAACGGCGAATTTATTGGAAAAACGTGTGCGTGCGGTCAGGCGGTGAAGTTTCCCTATGTTGCCACAAGAAAGCTTAGTTCCAACAATATTGGGATGAGCGGCAAGTTCTCCGATGATATCAGAATCGAGATCTATACCAGCTGTGACTGTTGGAAAATTGTAGATCATGGTCGGGATCGGAGATTCATTGGCAACCTGGAGAGCGTCCAAAGTTTACGTCGTCGAGTAATAAGAATTGAGGCATACCTGTGTGTGGAATCGAATAATGTTTACTGGAGTCATCGCCTTTGGCCACACCGAAGGAGTGAGCACCAGGGCATGAGAGGCTCCGGCCTGCTGTGCATCTTTACATAGTTCAATGGTCTCCCGGGTCGATGGAGTACCAGTACCTGCAATAACAAGTACTTTCTCATAGCCATTTATGTCTAGGATCTTCCGTGTCTCGTCAATCATTAGCCTCCTCTCCTCGCGCGATCTGTGCGATCTGGTGTGAATGGTCGACTGGTTGGTGGAACGGGTTATCTTACAAGTGTTGAGCTTCTCCATTGGAACCTTGCACCAATATTCCAGTAACCCCACCCTATATGATGTGTTGATCAACAAGCGAAACTTGGAGGGCACTTGGCCAACCTGAGCTAGGCGGAGGACATGCTTCTGGGTGGAAGAAATATCCAAGTCATCATGCTCATCAAAAAAAACAACGGCTGGAACATAGACTCCATTAGGAGGAGGCGCAGACATGATATCAAGAGTTCAAGGCTGATCAACCGAGTGCATGAGTCTGTACACGGCCATCATTAAGGGATAATAATAGTTGTACTTCAGAATATATATATGTTTCCCACAATCCACGTGGGTTGGCACGGCGAATTTAGCTATTCCCAAGTTCATGTCTCCGTCATGATTCCATCCCTCAAGAAGCGAGCTGCTTGTGTCTTTGTAAACCCTAAAATAATTACATATGGCTTGAAGAACACGCAAATGCTTTCCAGGCGTCTTTTGGAGGCTACAAGGTTGGGACACCGACAGTACACTTCCAATACCTTCCTTACTTCCAATTCGCTACGGAGACGGTATACGACTAATTCGCCTGCATCCCTACGAGTGATTCAATCTAGACAAATCTCATATGCATCAATACCTCGCTTTGTGCTGCGTGCTTTCAGGGTGCCGATAGCAGGCGCGACCGTCGGCGCAGGTGGACTGGGCTATGCAAACTATAAATTTGAAGGTGTGCCTATCATTCTGTTTCCTCGCTGTGGCATTCAACAGCTTGAAGAGATTAGGAATTCTACAAACGAATGGATGAATGCGGCTCAAGCAACTGCTCAAAGCTTCTTTGGATTTGCATCGGATGGACTTTCGTCCGTCAAGACCGCCGTATCAGAGTTCCAACTCCCCGTAATCAATGCTTCACAGTTGATTAAAGATCTATTCTCTGGTAAGCAAGAGGAAAACAAGAAGCAGAGCCGAGACGACGAACAGAACAGCCGGGAGCGGCGTTTTCCCAAAGAAGGGGCAGCTATGGCAGCACTTGTAGGAGGAGCAGCTATGTCATCCTCTCCTGAGTCAAAACAAGACATAATGGAGGAAGCACGACAGAATGGACTGATGCATCTGACCAAGAAACTGATTGAAATCAGGAGTATGCTATTGAGCATTGATCAGAGTGACGCTCTGAAATTACCTAGTATCGTGGTTATTGGTAGTCAGAGCTCAGGGAAGAGCTCTGTGCTGGAAGCTATCGTGGGACATGAATTTCTACCAAAGTATGGGTCAAATCACGAGCCAAAAATTCGACTAACAACTGTGCAGAGGAAACAACATGGTCACCCGTCGTCCTATCGAACTTACTCTAATTCATACCCCAGCCAAAAATGGGCAGCATCCGGTTGAATATGGAGAGTTTCCTGCACTTGGTACGGGAAAAATTACCAACTTCGCTGACATTCAGCATACTCTCACTGACCTCAACCTCGCCGTCCCCGCTTCTGAATGTGTTTCCAACGATCCCATTGACCTTCGAATATATTCACCCAACGTCCCTGATCTGTCCCTTATCGACCTTCCCGGTTATGTCCAGATCTCGTCGCTGGACCAGCCAGAGACACTGAAAGAAAAAATAACAGGGCTTTGTGACAAATATATTCGGGAACCAAATATAATTCTTGCTGTATGTGCCGCCGATGTCGATCTGGCCAATTCTCCTGCCCTAAGAGCAAGTCGCAAAGTTGACCCTCTGGGCTTGAGAACCATTGGTGTCGTCACTAAAATGGATCTCATCTCTCCTGAGCAAGGTGCCTCAATACTTGATGGTAATCGATATCCTCTAAGTCTCGGCTACGTTGGTGTTGTTGCTAAGAAGATCCATCCCAATTCTTCGACAGTAATGGTTGCTAGAGGAGAGGATGATCACTACTTCAACCAACATAGAAGCGTATTTGGTTCATCGCAGCTCATGGTCGGTACTGGTACCCTTCGCCGTCGGCTTATGGAAGTCCTTGAATCATCCATGGCATCCTCACTACACAGTATCTCGAACGCTGTCCAGCTCGAGTTCGAAGAAGCAACATACCAATTCAAGGTCCAATACAATGACCGACGTATCACAGCAGAGTCTTACGTTGCAGAGACGATGGATATGCTGAAGCACCGGATTAAGGAATTCACTCGACAATTTCGTCGACCCACTATCCGCGCCAAGCTCAAAGAAATGTTGGATGACAAAGTCATGGATGTCTTGGAGCAATTGTATTGGTTAGACAAGAAAACAGCGGAACTGAGTCAATTGGGGTCGAATTCGAAACTAAAACCTGAAGACATTGATCCGTATTGGAAACATAAACTCGAAGCGGCGTCGAGTCTTCTCACAAAATCGGGTGTGGGTAGAGATTCTACGTTACTTGTTGCCGATGGATTGCGGGCGCTCATTGATTCCATCGCCCTTAGCGAACCCTTCAACTCCCATCCACGGGCTGCCGAAAGGTTGATCGAATTTTCTCACAACATCCTTCGCGACCGGATAGGAGTCACATCCGACCAAGTTGAGAATTGCATCAAGCCGTACAAATATGAAGTAGAAGTTGAAAAGGGGGAGTGGGAACAGGGTAGACAACAAGCAATTCAATTATTTGAGAAGGAGGTGGAGGCGTGCCAGTCGAAATTGAAGATGATCACGAAGAAGATTGGAGGGAGTCGGAAGTTGAATACCCTGATGGGATATGCGAAGAAGCTGGAGAACGACCAGAAGGCTACAAAGGCTACTTCTTCAGAGATGGGTGAGACTATGGGAGCCGAGATTGATGAACTCACTTCCGAATCATATCGCTATCCTCCCGCGCAAATTGTTGATGGCAAGTGTTTGAATGACTTGACCAAACGTATCCTTTGATTGACTCCTTTTTCAGCTCGTTATGCATTAATGTACAACGAACGACTTAGTGTTCTGAAACTACGGCTGGCTGCTCTCAAATCCTTTCGATGTCGTGCGGGCCCTCAAAGCGAGGTTTTCTGCCCAGAAACGTTCCTCAACGTCATTGCCGACAAACTTGCGTATACTTCCGCTATGTTTATCAATATTGAGCTATTAGATCAGTTTTTCTACCAGGTAAGTTCATTTATCAGTTTGCACCCTCGATGTTTCGTCTAATCACGTATCATAGTTTCCGCGCGAGATTGACTCACGACTGTTGTATGACCTAGATAGGAAGGAAATCATAGCCTTTGCAAGGGAGAACCCGGTAGTGCGTCGGCATCTTGATCTCCAGGAGCGCAAGGACAAGCTAGAGGAAGCAATGAAACAGCTTAATAGTCTTTCTACTCTGCGTTCAGATCCCCAGTCCCAACCACGGAGACAACGAGGAATCTTTGGTGGTACTTTCTTATAGGGTCTTTACAATCCACAATCACTCCACCCATTCATGTATGTCTCAAACTTATGGCCAAGCGTCACTGGTTGGCTTCTAGCATTGTTTAAAATACATTTGATGGCGTCATTCTTCTCACTACGACACAACACAGTTGAGTTTCTGATAACATTGACTCCTGAAATCATTAGAAGGAGCACTGTGGGATATAATATTTGTTTAAAGTTTGGCCTTAGCCTGAGCAGTCTTGAGGACATTGTCAAGCTTGGTTGCAAGCATTATATTACCCCGTGTCTTGAGCTTCCCAGACATAAATGCTTTCTGGCCGTTAAGCTGCATTGTCAAGTCATTAATGAGAGTGAAGGAACAAAGGGGGAGGGTAGAGACATGCCTTGCCACTCGCCAAATCGATGAGGACGTCATCAGCAAGAATAATTGTGACATCAGCTTTGGGCGAGGCTTTTCCCTTATACACGGTCCCTGTCTTCTTTGCGTCAATTGTCCATGTAGCTGTTTGCCCGTCTTTGGTGACTTGGAGCTCGAAAATGCCGTTGGTCTAGATTCAGTTCGCGGTCAGGGTCCAAGCGGAAATGAGGAGTTCTGATTTCATACCTTCTTGATGAGATCTTGCCTTTGTGAATCGCTGTTTTGCGCGAAGCCAGAATGAAGGGTAGCAATGAGCTCAGAAGACTATTTTCAAATGAGTTCATGGGACCTGATCCTAGTCATAGATAAACCAACCTTGAAACCGGGCACTTGAATGTCGTCAGACATGGCGATGGGAGTTATGGTTTACAGTTATAGGAAACTTTTGAGCGTGTTAACTTGCAGTGAATTTGCATATGATTAACAGAGTCACATGTAACGGCACAGAGAGTGTACAGGGAGTGTTCTCTATTAATATACCGCAAGCAGCATCAGTACAATGTACACTAGTACTTATGTTCACTTCGTAAGACTTGTTTACGGCTGGGCGTACTGTAGGAGATGTAGACGCGTATAGTGTGGTCATGGTGCTGAGGCATGTGACAGTAGATGAGAGATAAAGTTGAGCCATGAGATAGATACGGCTATCTCCGACTGCTTTCAATGTAGCCTCGTCCATATTTTCTTGCAGTCTTAGGACAAATTTTCTCGTTTGCAGCCATGGCTTGGCAGACCCCTGAGCGTGTGACACCAGTTTCCTACTATCCGTGAAATGCTGGCTCGTGCTCTCTTCTTTTCCACGTAAAACCAATTCTCACTAACCCCAAGTTCCATCTAACTGATTATTATATCTTTTCATTTTCCACGTGGATGAGCACATATGATTCATTCTTTCTGAACTTGTCATGATTCTAGAAAGCCAAAGCAACCATTTGATTCCGTTCGCTACCTAAAACTCCTCTCACTTAACCGCCTACACTGGGAAGGACGACTCGAGAAATGAACTATGGACCTGGGATTCTGATAAGCCCCTGCACTTTATTCCAGAGTGAACTTCAGGGACGTTCGATGAACCAACCTCTGAACATTGGCCAGGTACCGTGTGGAACAGTCTCCAACTTCAAGTAAACCGCTAGATGAACTCTAATGCTATGTAACAATCAACTTTGGACCAGATCTGAACCAGAACATGTAACAAATTACCAGGGAGAGCAAGTTTCTCATTTATATCTCAACGTCATTACTTTGTGGCTCGTTCCCTCTTTCTCGTACTATCCTCTTTCTGCTAGCCAGCCATCTCAGACAACTCCTCTGTTGAAAAAGATGCGGTGTAAGTTTACACAAGAGAATCCAGATCATCTCTGCTTTTGCTCCGCGTGCCATCTCTCGTCAGACCTCTTCCCAAGGCGACAAGACGGGAAAATCATCCTGCCTGAAATACCTGGTAGGCGAAGCATAATGATCTCTTTGGCTGGCGTGTGCTGACCACACGATCATATTTTGACCATACTAGATCCTCCCTCTCACCGTACCACATCCTGTTCTCGCCCTTCAACACCCACATCAATGCCCATCTGCACATTAACGTCACCTATACCAGCTGATCTCCCCTCACTTCCTTGTATGAGAAAATTTCCCATTATCTATGCTCGGCTTCTGACGTGCTCTTCACGTTACCAATTTATTGCGACGGCATCAACAGCACAGACAATATCCCCAGCTGTCAATCGGTGCGCCGACCACGGATACCATCCTCGTGCAGGGTCGAACGCGCGAACATTTGTCCCTAGTTCGTTTTCTATGCGTGTTAGAAGCAGCCCAAGTATATCATCAATTGCTTCCATCATTACCTTGCGACTAACGATTGCTATCACGTATTCAGTTACTATCGACTTTGCGGAAGAAGCAAGTTGTTCCTGGCTTGACCTTCCTACGTCGAGCACACAGCCTCGTTCTCGCTCCCAGTCATCTTTGACTACGACTACCAAGGTTTCGAACCCGATCCCAGTCGATACTCCGGACCTTAAACCATCTCTAGACAATCAATCAAAAACATTCGCCTCAGAATCTTCCTCAGCCTCAACTTCGACATCAATTCAATCGATCCCTACCTCATCCTTGAAATTCTGCCCTCCATTTATCGCTTGTGATCGAATCGTCATATCACCAGACAGTGACACGGCCAAAGAGGGCATGATTATGATTCCCTGGAGTGCCCGTCGTCGAAAACAAAGATATCGTTCAAGTTTTGATATAGGTACGGGTCAGGGAAAGGGCAAGACAATGTTTAGATATTACGGTCTTGATGATGACCCTCCTATTTCCTCGATCACTGATGTTTCCAAAAAGTAAATGCTCTGTTTACCTAGATATCCATTGCTAACTCGGCAGTATATAATATCTCTGGTTAACGTATGATACTTTAGAACAAGAACGACTGAAAACGTGCGCCCAAGACCGTGCTCGTCCAGAAAAGGCTATCAAATGTACAGGAGATTGGCCAACCTAAAAAGGCAAGTCACGCATTAGTCACTCTAACCCCTCCCAAACAAACAAATAAACTCTGGTTCCGCTCCCCACCCACCACTATCATTCTCCTCCATCCCTATTTCGCTACATGAAATACATTGAGAATCCTGCACTTGCTCGTTTGGCCCAATCCCTTACCCATCAGGGGCCCGAGTGTCTAGTTCGTACCCGCATGGAGGCATACAGTTGCAAGAACATAAAGCGCGACAAGAAACTTTTCAAAACTCTTGAAGACGCCTACAAAGATGAGGCTTCCCATTCTCCATCACTACCATCTTGGCTTGCACTTGACCAAGAAGCCGAAATGACCCCTTTTGGACCAATTGATAAACATGCCTCGCGGAAGACTCTTTACCTCCTTATTGCCACTCTCAATATCGCATTTCCCGATTACGACTTCTCTGACGTCCGCCCTTCCCATTTTGTCAAGGAAGACAACGGTGCTGAGGTCCTTAACTCCCTCAGTAATACCCTCGTAGCATCCCATCGTACAGGAATAGCCGCGCCCAGAACATACTCATCTTATCCTCCCTCTTCATCAGACATATTCCCTCCTGTTGCTACTTCACCATACAACCGAATAGCATCCAGTCCCCTTGATCCACCTCCAATAATATCAGGAACTCATCCAGCTCTCTTCCGCCTCATTGACGATGTCATCGGTCTCTCTGAGTGTGAAGTCTTTTCTTACACCCCAGAGATTGAGGCTGATCCACATGCTAATGACTTTTCCGATGATGAGGATGACACAGCACCATTTGCTGAGGAGGAATCTTCTTCTGAGGATGACGTAACGTTCGAGTTTGATGATTATGACATCGATGAAATCAAAACTCGTCAGGATATCCGATCCAAGGCCAAGGGTGATGCTGAGTCCACCCTCTCAGACGAGGTTTCTTCCTTATACTATAGGCGTCGCGGAGCATTATTGTGGTCTTCACATTGGTTCTTCTTGAATCGCAAATTGAGACGAATACTTTACATGTCAGTTTGGGCTCGCTCTAGAGGAATAGGTCGAGCCTGGTCCGAGGATGAGTACGAGGTCAGGTCCCTATCAAACTCCTATGCAGAGAGGTTCAAAACATGGTCTGGGGGTGCCGGTGCTGGTGCCCGAGCTATAGGATTGAGGACTTCTCTCTGAGTGAGTCGCACCATATAAGTCGGAATAATTGTTCAACGGATCAGTTAGGCCAAGATATTTCTTCTTTTTTGCTCTCGAGGACGCAGACATTACCGTCGAATATCTGTAAAGTAGTTGTATATCAGTATAAGGCCGGCGTTTACTTAACTATGGTTCTTGATATTCAGACCTATTCATTTATCTTGTTTTTGATACCATTAAATCCCAGCATGTTCCTCCCTGAATGACAGTTGGCCTCAGTTGAGTTTTTTCGCTCGAAAGAGCACCACCGCTTTTGCATAGACTCGACTCGAGCCAATCTATATGGGAAAACTCTGTATCGTAGTCCGAAGGAGCGTACAGCTAGATATTTAGAGAACCAATTTAGTGAGCAGGTTCAAAGTGATGCGCCTGGAAGGTTGTGCGATAAATGACAGCCGGGAAACAACTCGATTTCTGAGTTCACATTGACGATTTTGCCCGGCGTTGTGTTCCATCACAAGAGATAGCATTGAACAGATAGTAGACAAAGTTGAGGATATGGTAGAAAAGGAACCTGCTGAGGGATTTGGTCATTATCGATCGATAAAAGCACTTGCATGAAAAAATAATCTTCAGTTTCACACGGTTGACAAATAATAATTATCTCGCGATTCTGGGCACGTGTCGATCACACCTGTATCGACATCGAGAATAATCTCTTCACAATAGATGTGTACCTCTGCTTTGCATGAGAGATGAGTGGTCGAGTCAAACTTTCTGCTACAATTTTTTTCTAATCGCTGGCTCCGGTGGGTGCTATCCCATCAGGCGATAGTCACCCGACTGCAGCTTATGTAACCCAGTGACACCTGGTGAACAGCTACTAGAACAGCTACTACTGACAGTCCATCCAAACCCCCGTGCCAGGGCCAACGAAATCCGTTGTTAGCATGAAAGTACAGCTTTTAACTCAGCTGACAGTGGCTGTTTGAGAGATTCTTTCGTCGTCTGTTTCACCGTTGGATTCTCACAAATGTATCAACAACACTGTACTGTCACATTCTATTGGCGAGGCCTTTTGATCACTTTTGATCATGTGCTGCAAATCCCGTCGATCTATTTCCAATGGCTTGGCAATACTTTCAATTCCGGGATTCTTCCAACGTCACCACACCTAGCACCAGCTGACACCTTCAGAAGTTCAACATCGCAGCCTATCGTGAATCACGTGTACCAGACCTATGTCCTCTTCCATATCCATCAACACAACCATCAGTGAATTTGCGAAGAAGATCCGTTTTTTTTCTACCTCGGTCAGCATTTTCGTAGCCTAGGCGGACCGTACGGACCTTGTGAGCCAACCTTGCATGCCACTGACAGTCACGAAAGCTATTAGAAACTGACCGTTATTGATCCTACGGTCTTTGCACCACAGAAGTCAGCTGTATCGTCCTGCCTTGGGATTTCCCATTCGTTGCGCTAATAGCTCAAATGAGTTGAACACGGTCCGTCCGGAACTTCTCCTCCCGTTTGTATCTGCCTCGTCAACACTCCCGTATTATTGATATAACTTGTTGAACGAGTATAAATGGCTTGCACCTGCATCCTCAAGTTCCAAAGAACAAAATCGTCAAAGATGATCTCTGCTACGCTTGTTTCTCTTGTTGTCCTAGGCTCGCTTGTCATTGCCAACCCGTGGGTGCAACGATCTACCCACATTTATTACTAAACTTCTGAAGGCTAGAGCGCCGTACAGCGACCAATGTTTTCCCCACACCTCCAACAACTTCTTCCCTGAGCAAAGCCATGACCATTGCTGCTGGCCAATCATTTACGCCCCCTCAGGCTTACACTCGTTACGACCGTGGCTCTGGTGCTTGCAAGGGTCAGACTGAGGGTGGCGACTCCGATGCTGTTTTCTTGCTTGAAGAAGGTGCAACTCTCAGTCGCGTTGTCATCGGCGCAAACCAAGCTGAGGGTGTCCACTGTTTGGGTATGCTCGGTTTTCTTCTCTGGTCTTGTCAGACTGGTACAAAAGGTGACTCTTCACAGGTTCTTGTACCTTGGACCACGTGTATTTCGAGGCGAGACCTAATATATCGAGATGAAGACCCTTCATACTCAAAGAAATATACAGGATGTCTGTGAGGATGCTATTACGATTAAACAAACCTCCGGTACTTCTCACATTAACTATGGTGGCGTAAGTACAAATCTCGTTTTTGACGTAGTATCTGACCTATATATGAACAGGCCAAGGTATGCATCTGACTACATGTCTTTTGTTGAACTCTTCTAAAGTCAAGCACGAGTGCAGCATGCTGAGGACAAGATTGTTCAACACAATGGTGGTGGAACAGTAAGATCAAGCTAGTTTTGAATGATTCTTGACACTCACCGATCACCTAATAGGTCATCATTAATTCTGTGAGCTTTCACTGTCCTTAGTTCTCAGAACAAGATCTGACACACATCAAGTTCTATGCAGAAGATTTCGGAAAACTCTACCGCAGTGTAGGTGTTTTCACATGCTCTAGGACTAAGATATAATGTATCCTCAGTGCGGAAATTGCGGGACTCAGTATAAGCGTACTGTTCAGATCAACGATGCTTGGGCTGTAGATGGAAGTGTCCTCGTCGGAATTAACCAGTGAGTTCTCATCTGGCCCATCTTGGCAGGCTTCATAGCTGTAAAAAAATATTCCTCTAGGAATTACGGAGAGTATGTTGCCGATAACAACTCCCTTACTATTCCGCTCTGATCTATTTCTTATCAGTACCGCCACTATTAGAACAACCAGGGCCCAAAGTGTCAAGACAATTTGCGAGAGATACGAAGGCAACGACAATGGTGACGAACCAGACGAGATTGGCAGTGGACCGGATGGTACTGTGAGTTTTTTAAATCTCTTATGTTTGACATGAAATATTTTGATAATCGGCTTTCATAGTATTGCCGCTATAGCTCCTCTGATATCACTTCCTGAAATCTAACACATACTACATTTTCGGACCGAGTTGTGGATCTCAAATATATGCTACATTTATACTATGCATCCGCCAGATGATTCAGATCGCCAGGTCCACAATATGCCACGTTACATACCAGTCATCGTGGCGTTGATGCGAAACAGTGTTCAGGACGCGGGAAATCACCGCCGTGATATTTCCCATGAAGATGCGACAACCGCTGAGGGTGAATATAGCATCTGATATATTATATTATGTGCCTTGATGTAGAGTGAGAACGATAGCTCGAACCTAGTTGTCTTACACGTGCATCAAGCTTCGACCATCTTGGGATAATGAATTCCTTTCTCAGGTCTGCGGTGACTCTCGTTACACATGTGCCAGTCGCACGCCCGTGCGAATCCATCCGATGATGAGCGACGTTCTTAAGACCATGACAATCACGATTGCAGTAGTACTCTACAGACACTGCTTGGAGACTCTTCTCACTGTTACCTACCCATGATCACTATTCTGAAATTTCCATGATACATCTGAAGTCGTCATGGTCACATTGATTGTGTAGCCTAAATTATTGGGACTACATCACAGCAGGCAGAGAAGTAGCTGTCCATTCCATACAATTGAACCACTGATAGAAACGGTCAGAGTTAGTGTACAGATGATCAGATGATTACCGATCTTATATATTGTTCAAGCGAGACTGAACTTATCATTGTGTTGCAAGCAATGCGTAGAACGTAGAACCTTTCAGCCTCACCCGATGGTATGTAACCTAAAAGAAAATTCAATCAGCCTTGCAAGTGTAGGGACAGGTAAATGACCGAGATTGTATCAAACTCATGCAAAAGATGTCCCTCACAGCAAAGCGTTAATATCTTATGGAAGAAGGGGAGAAGAACGCTTGCCTCAAATCATAAGTCAGTGATCAGTGGGAAAATAGCACGGATACCCATTCATTTTGCCCAGGATTGTCGACACATACCGACTGACCTGAATCTCGGACCAGAATCCATTTCAGAGCAAGATTCGAGGGCTCAAATGTTGTCTTGTTCGTTGATGTGAACATTTATGCAGTGAATCTCGCAGAAATTCGAAGTCAGATATCAGTCAGATATCAGTCAGGCATCTTTCATCAAAGGGCCGACCAGTTTTTGGAGAAATGACGTAGGATATCCTGTTCATACATGTCTAAGTTGAGGTTTCCTCTCTGCGTTTCAGTGAGAGGCACAATGGAAGTAGTGAAGCATTCTTTTGGTGTTTTGTAGGACTTGAAGATTGATAATCTATCACAACTCGGTACCAGAGAAGCCTTGCACCAACCATACCCCAAAAATTGGTTGGTCCTTCTGGATCGAAGGTTATTCGCACTTCATCGAGGAAAATGATCGAGGATAATAAAATTTCCGTCAATATTCAGAATGTCGGAGGATGGACACCGGATAAAATCTCAGAATTCGGATCAGTAAATTACCTGAAACGGTAGTGTCAGGGGCATGTGTGATGATTGAACGCAATTTAAAAAAAAAGTCGATCCTCGCTAGATGAAAATGCCCAAGTCATTTAGAACATCTTGCGCTGTGTTTCCATTCCTACTGTGGCAGCTCAGCTTTATTGATACTGTCATGCGTTGATAAGAACCACTTAATCTATCGAACGAAGGTCGAAAGCTAACGGTCGACCTCCAGGACAAATAGTGTTGAGAACAAGACATCAAAACATCGCGACATAAACGTGGGCGGTGGGCGGTGTATATGGTCCACATGGTCTTTGTCAGGGTTTTCTTTGAACAAATATATATCACATGGTTCTGCGATGACTTAGTCGGTCTGGAATTAAGGGCGCTGGTCGGATCTCTTATGGATCTGACATGGAATCGGGATACATTCTCTTGAGATGGCGATATTTTCGCAACGAATACAGAGCTAGGGTCTCTATCGAGAGATTTAGAACATGGTCAGGATTGGGGCATAAACTCAGCATGCCTTTCTTGATGTATTCACCCATGCTGAGAGCTTTTTCTATCTCGTCTTTATCAGTCAGATTTCTGTTCTCTACTGATGGTAAGCTATGCTCTTCAGAGGGAGTTCTCTAATTACTTTCAAACAGTCGCCGCACTGTGCCGTTAAAGTCATAGCTACGTAGTCATAAATTTCTGAGCGTCACGTCACCATTAATGCTCACGAAGGGTCTGGATAGTCTCGCCCGAGCTGACGTAGCTGCTTATATAACGCGAGGACTCTAAGACGAGTCATGGCACTGTTACAAGGGTATCGTGGGAAATGCGGCGGCCTTGTGAGATTGAAAATGATAAATGATTGTTTGCATCTTTTGACTAGTGGCCAGCTCAAGAGCTCGGATCTGTTTGCTTCGTCAGCAACGGCAGAATACCGGTCTGTGATGAATGCTATGCCAAACAGCGGCAAATATGATCCACTGAGATCGGCTGCATTGTTCCTGGAAAGTGGACACGAACGTGGGTCAGAACCCAGGCCACAAATAATAATGAGGATGTGCTTTCTGGAGGCAAGTGATATGCTACTAAGCCTCATCGTCTTGCACGACGCGCCACAGAAACGCCTGAGATCATTTCAAGAGTAACTTCGGTTGCTCAGGCACCTTGAAGGCACCTTGCTTGGTCACAATACCGAGACGCCTGCCAAGACTTGCCTTAAATATCCAGTTTTCGGGGATACTTCCCAAACTGGAACTCTTCCGCGGAGAGGTAACTTGGTAACTTTCTAATTATATCCAACACAATCGTTGGCTCATGACGAACGTGCAAGTGTCCAGGATTTCGGGGTGAAAAAACCTATGGAAATTGAATGGGATATAAAGGCGCCAGATTATTCTTATCTGCCCACCCTCTCTATTCCCTGTCCCTCCTCGAGGAAACAACGGTTGGCAGCATGGACGACAAGAGCTCACATCAGGGTTCCAGTGTTGTCAAATCCAATGGACTTGACTTGGACCGGAATCGCCGGATTGCTTTGGCGGAGGTTGATAATGCTAAGTTTTCGTTCGTAATTCTTGAATCATCCTCTGTAGTCCCAATAATTGACTTTTGTGGCCTATCAGCTGGTTTCACGCCAAAGTCTGTATTGTCGCTGGTGTAGGTTTCTTCACCGACGCGTAAGCAATAATTCTTCAAATTGGAAACTCTAGGCCATCTCACGGCTACTTATCTACCAGCTATGATATCTTTGCCATCAACATCGCCTCTACGATGTTGGGTTATGTATACGGAAAAGGCGGCGCTCTCAACACCAACCAAGACCTCGGAGTTAAAGTTGCTACCCCTGTCGGAAATTTTTTCGGCCAATTATTTTTTGGCTGGCTGGCTGACAATGTCGGCCGTAAAAAGATGTGTGAGTGTTCCTCTTCATTCTCACACCTGAAAACTCCTCATGCCTTCTTTCTAAGACGGTGTCGAGCTGATAATTATTATTATTGCGACCTTTGCCCAGGCACTGTCGGGTCAAGCACCCTCTGTCAACATCATAGGTGCACTCGTTGTCTGGCGCTTTATCGTGTGTATCTGGTTGTCCTTTGATCCATAATTTAAGTTGACGCCTCGCGTATCAGATGGGTGTCGGGATTGGTGGAGATTATCCTTTGAGTTCTGTCATCTCTTCCGAATTTGCGGCGACTAGAATTCGTGGCAGGATGATGACCGCCGTGTTTGCGAACCAGGGCTGGGGCAATTTTGGTGAGTCCTCCTTGCTCGTCCCCAGAATCAGTTTTTGATCAACCTTTGCAGCTGCATGCATTGTCGCGCTCATTGTCACCGCTGGCTATAAACATGCCATCCTCGGAGATACAATTGTCAATGGCAATCTGAGCAGCATTGACCCCCTCTGGCGTTTACTTATCGGTCTTGGATGTGTCCCCGGTGTCATCGCGCTCTACTTCCGATTAACTATTCCTGAAACGCCCCGATTCACCATGGACATCGAAAGGAATGTTATGCAAGCTACTTCAGATATCAAGGATGTCATGGCTGGAGGTCGCGGCGGGAATGAGGACGAATCCGCTGTCCAGCGAGCTGATGTACCTAGAGCTACATGGGCCGATTTTGCTCGTCACTTTGGCAAATGGCAAAATGGCAAAGTTCTTCTCGGGACTGCGTATTCTTGGTTTGCACTAGACGTGAGCTGAAGATGTTGTCCTTTTTTGCCCACTGACTGAAACATAATCAGATTGCTTTTTATGGTCTAGGACTGAACTCTTCGATTATCTTGCAAACCATTCACTTTGGTGGAGTGACTGGTAAAAACACTCAAGGAGTTTACAATAATTTGTACAACACTTGCGTTGGTAATCTTATCCTGTCTGTCGCAGGCTTGATTCCTGGATATTGGGCGACTTTCCTTTTCGTTGATTCATGGGGACGTAAGCCCATCCAGCTGATGGGTTTCAGCGTTCTCACCATCCTTTTTGTCATTATGGGTGCGTTTACTTTTGTTTGACTGAGCCAAAGATCCTGAGTTTGCATTGTGATCTAGGTTTCGGATACGACAAGCTTACCGCGACTGCGCCTGCCCAGAAGGCCTTTGTGTTCCTGTACTGCCTGGCCAACTTCTTCCAGAATTTCGGTCCCAATTCGACCACTTTCATCGTTCCTGGGGAGGTCTTCCCCACTCGTTATCGTTCTACAGGCCATGGTATATCTGCTGCATCTGGTAAACTTGGTGCTATCGTTGCACAGGTTGGCTTCGCTCGCCTAAGGAATATCGGTGGACCGAACAAATTTGTCAAGCACATGTAAGTTGCGACCGGTAGATCGACCGTAAGATGGTATTCATGCTCATACCTGAATTTAGTCTTGAGATTTTTGCCTTGTTTATGCTAACGGGTGTTCTCTCTACACTTCTCATTCCTGAGACCAAGCAAAAGACCCTCGAGGAGTTATCCAATGAAGACCAGGAGGGTTTCGTTAGAAGTTTGTCAAGTTTTTTCTGTTGACATTACTTTTATCTGACGTCGTTCTAGCCCCGACTGGATCATCATCAAGACGTGCTTAGATTTATGCATTAATTATGTCATGCTTCCCTCATGTAATAGTAATGTTTGGGAAATCTGTCTATTACAATCTTTTGCTCTTTTTGATCATCTGCCCACAATATCAGATCTACATATCATGGTACTCGCAGGTAACCACATTATATCGCTTTTGATCATCAACCCCAACTCTTCAAAATCGATTACCGATGGACTCAAACTTGCGCTGACCCCTTTAACACCCCCTGCAACAAAACTTACCTTTTACACTGCACCCAATACTGCGCCATCCGCAATCAGCGATCTCACCACAGGCATGCAAAGCGCCAATGCCTGTTACGACGATATCATCACACAGGATCTGATAAGCAGGCATGATGGGTTTCTCGTATGTTGCTGTGAGTTTTTGCGTGGGTTAGAATTAGGAACCCACGATTGGGCAGCATCAAACTGACTGGAGTATCCTTCTAATGATAGTTTCCGATCATCCCCTCACACATATGTTGCGTGAAAAAACGTCAAAACCTGTCATAGGTATCCTGGAATCTGCGATCGTACAAGCTATGCTTGTCGGGCAGCGATTCGGCATCGTCACAACTGGGGTAGGCTACAAATATGTACACTACACTGAAGTTCGGAACTTCCTGGGCGCGACATCTGAACGTTTTGCGGGATTGATTGCCGTCGGCTTGGGTGTGGTAGAGTTGAGAGAGGGCGATCGGCAGAAGATCATCACCAACATGAAGGAAGGCAGTAAGAGGATTGCAGAGAAGGGTGCAGATGTTGTTATCCTTGGATGTGCTGGTAAGAAGTTGATTCGCTATGATGGAACCGTAACCGTAACCCGCTTACCATGTCAAAGGAATGGCAGGAATGGAAGACTTAATCAAAGATGGCTTTACGGAGGCCGGATATAGCGTACCCAGAGTCGTGGATGGTGCAAAATCTGGGGTTGCAATCCTTTCCGGGATAGTGAGGATACACGACTGACAAGACAGGAGAGAACAGAGTTTGTCAGCTCGATCTTCTGCTATTAATGATGATGAAACAGATGCTCATACGATACAAACACTGAGGTGTAGGTACGAAAACCCCTATATCAGGTACTATTTTCACCCTAAATAATCCACCATTCGTCTTTCTGGAATCTTATTTGAATGGTCACAGTTATTTGTGGAACAGCCATGTGTTGTAAGTTGCAAATTGAGGTAGTAGGATTCCCTCACATCTGTGGGAAGGAACTTAAAAAGCCACGTGCGGTTGTATATGATTGTGCTTCAAGGCTTCAGGGCACCTAAAATACAGAAGATTCTCACACTTTACTGCATGTTCTTGGCAGCTAGTCTCTTTTCCAGATGTGATGTTGAATCAAGACCACATTGACTATCAAGGGTGCACAAGCCGTCAGATGGCAAATGAAAGACACTACACTTCCTCCGTTGCTTTTGACTTTTTCTACCCACCACAAAAATGTGTAGTTCCATTAGCCATGATGAATCAATACAGTACAGAGGCAACTCACATAACTGACCGCATCAAAGTCGTAATCAATACCTAAGGCCTCTAGTTTTCTCTTCCTCCCATTTTGTTGTTTTATTAGCCTGCGGGCAACCTTGGCTTTCTGCTCAGTTGTTCGCGGCTGTGAACAAAGGCAAAGGAGCTGACTTTAACAGCCTACACTTGGGATTGACAAGGCTCACCTTATTTTGCTGCATGCGAACAGTCTTCTCCTTCGAGATAACTTTCCACTTCCTATTTGCACCAATCCATAGCTCCGGGTGGACTTCCTCTTTAGGTATGAGCTTACACTTGAGTATGTGTCCCGAGAGGAGATAGTTATCCATCGTGTCTGCCACAATCTGGGCCACAGAGGAGGAATCAAATTCGATGAAGCCATAATGTTTACATCTTCCTGTCTGAATCATGAAAAAAAGCCATAATAAGTCAGAGATACAGGAGGGAGATAAAATCAAACCTTTTTGTTCCGCGAAATACGAAGACGGGTGATCTCACCGAATTGAGAGAAATATCCTCTGCATTGGTCTTCATAGAAACCATGGGGAAGACGTCCGATATAAACGACTCCACGATTTTCTGCCTACACATGAAATGAGGAATATCAGCATGGTTCATATTCCTTGTGTGAAAGCATACGGGTTTCCGTTTGGCTTTTTCGAGTTTTCGTTGGACAATTTCGTCGTCCTTCGCTAAAGTTGGGAGTCTACTGATTTCGAAAGCCGAAAGACCAGGTTTATCATCTTCTTCATCAGAAGAGTCGTCTTCATCGGTTGAGAACCCATGTAGATGAACATCTTCGGCCTCTGAGTCTGCGGCTTGTTCTATTTGACCTTCATCCTCGTCGTTCTCAACATTTCTGTCAGAGTCGGATGGAGTAGGAGACTTCGCCTTTCGTTTTTTGAGGCTAAATGATTTGACTTTAGACTTGCTTGATTTCGCATCGGCATTGGCAGATATATATTTTGGTTGTTGTTGAGAGGATCTCAGTTGTGACTTCTTGGGTTGAACTTCGCTCTCGCCATCAGGTGGAGGAGCAAGGACCTTCGGCTTCTTGCCTTTCTGTGGCTGGACAACCTCGACCTTTGTTTTGTGTTCTGGTGGTACCTTATCCTTCGTTCTCGTTTCCGTGGTAGCTGTCGGCGCCATGATAGGTGATAGAAAAAGTGATGACGGCAAGCAATGCACAACAAATCACCATACTTTGATCCTTTGATCTCATCATGCATTTATTCTCTGCAACACTGTCCTATTTTTTTCAATGATCCCGCGCTTTGTGAATCCTCATGCCGTACCCGAGAGGACAAAAAGCGTCTCAAGGGCTACTTTGTATGCAAATGAGAGTGATGAGAGATGTACGAAACCTGATTTGAGCTTGCTGGATCAGTTCAATGCGATAGTGGAAGATACTTTTCCTCTGACCAATCAGGAAAGTATACCGAAGAAACGAAGGAAGTTGGAGGTTGAAAAAGAAATAAAGGAGGAAAAGGGAGATACAGACGCCCTCACATGTACGCCCATGAAATACATAGGATGCAAGGGGATTCATGTATGTTTCATTGAATAGTGTTTCGTTTAATTTCAAATGGCCCCCCGGTCCTTGTGTCACTTAAACCTAAGGAAATTGTCATAAAGTATGTTGGTTCGCCTGCATGCATTTTTCCACTTATCCAAGGCACAATCTCAGAATCAAAGAACCTGAGATCGAGGATAGTGAAACACAAGCGAAGGAGCGACAAGAACGAGCTCTTGCCGTCGCAGTCGATGCAGACTGGGTTTTGCAGGAGTCTCTGAAGTCATGTGTACGTTCTTATCGCCTCATACGATCACCACACAATTACATTCAAATACACTAGCGACATGCTTTTGATCGAAGTCCTATCCTCCATCTAAATTTACCCATACCTCTAACCTCCTCCCCGAATCTTGTGATACTGAGCCACAACAAACATGTTCGCAAGACACGACCCCCTGTTCAGAGTAAACTAGGTTATCCCTATGACGCGTTTGCGAAGCCAGAGCCATTGGAAAGCGCAGCTCGTATTGGTCCAGTAATTGATCTAAATCAAACCCTCGAAGACCTCACAAAAGAACGCAAAAAAAGATGCAAAACGAAGAATATCAGGAAGATAGAACACAAATTTTGGAAGCCAGATCCCAATATTAAAGGCAAATGCAGTGGTTATGCGATGGGATTTGGGATGGGGAGAAGACGCTAAGGTGCTTACTATGCGGTTTCTCCAACTAACTAGTAGTTTACTGAGAAGCATCCATATGTGAAGGGTATTTCTGCCTCGGGCATGTTGGTATTAATGGAGTGAACGACATGCCTTCCAGAAGATTAGGGCTTGAGTATGTGGCCTCTTCCGATCACTGGCTCCCAGGCAAGAGTGGCGTACGAGTGACGAGCCTTTGCCATTCCTCCAACACATTCTGGACAGGAAGACGTCTTTCCCACCTCTCAACCCAGATTCGAATCAGG